>ERZ773235.294-NODE-294-length-70458-cov-3.623013_pt1 | contig 70458 bp, 67 predicted proteins | sample MGYA00580522_ERZ773235 | MGnify/ENA primary metagenome ERZ773235 (study PRJEB29015, sample SAMEA2737797) | human gut metagenome | biome: human gut; feature: human-associated habitat; material: faeces | place: China | collected 2012 ...
AAATTAGCACCAAACTCACACCAAGATTAACACCCGTACTATTAGACAAATTGGATTTACTTGCCGCAATACACCGCAATTGCTTTACAGATAAACGAAGCAGTACCATCAGCGTGCTTATCAATATTGTTCGTAAAGCGCTCGTCCGCTACATACATCTGACCGAGACCTGCCAAAATTTCGTTTGTACAAAGATAGTAATTCTCAGTAATATAGTTCTGCAGCATTTTTACAAGGCTTTGTGCTTTAGCGGAATTAGGACTTTCGTCCTTTTTCATGCAGAGTGCAAACTCTGCCATAATATGGTCCATTCCCTCGGCAATTTCATCCCACTTCTGTTTGGAGTAATCCTTAGTCCGTTCTGCGTATTCCTTGTACGCATCCGTTTTACCCCATTTTTCTTTGGCTTCAGCCTTGTGCTTTTCAAATTCGCTGTTGTCAAATGCTTTCATAACATTTTCTCCTTTCACGGCACCGTCAATAGCAGAAATTAACCGCTCTAACCGCTCTTTTTTGAGTGTGAGGAGGTGTTTTTGCTCGGTTAGCGCCTTGCTTTTGTCATAATTCGGGGATGACAAAATCTCTCCAATGCTCTTTAAGGAAAAGTCGAGTTCACGGTAAAAGAGAATCTCTTGCATACGAAGAAAAGATTTTTCATCGTAAAAGCGATAGCCTGTAGTTTTGTCAACAAAGGCTGGCATCAACAATCCTATTTCATCGTAATAATGCAGTGTGCGCACACTTACACCCGTGAAATCGGCAAATTCTTTAATTAGCATTTTCAATTTCATCACCTCACAACAAAAGTATACACTATGACGGAGCGTGAGAGTCAATACCTTTTTGGAAAAAATATGGATTGCTGTTCGAAAAATTCAAGTTTATCGAATTGGTATCATTATATCACAACAATATGAATAAATAAAGAAACCCCGAAACCGTGAAGCTTCGAGGTTCTTTGATAAATCCCATTCGGGAATAATTATCTCTAACGTTGTTAACGTTTGGAGTTTTTGCATTGGCGTTTCACAGCGTTTTATATCGTGCGTAACGCTCATATCGTGGGATATTGTGGGGGCGTAATCGCATATCGTTTGATATTTTGGGTACTGCCTCATAGAATGTTGCACCAAATTAGCACCAAACTCACACCAAGATTAACACCCGTACTATTAGACAAATTGGAATTTATCTATATGAATAATAGTAAAAATTCATCTACATTCTTTACATTATTTTCTAAAACTGCCTTATATACATCAATACTCTTGTACTGTTCGAAAGAATATAATCCTCTTGAAATTAGTTCACTTTTAATACTTACAATGATGTCTTTCTGTGTTTGGCTTATATTGTTTGAGATATTGTCGCAATAGTTTTCTGCATTGGATATAGTTTCTTTATCGAAAAACCATAAATCAACATTCCACCGTTCCCCTGTAATCATTGTTTCAAACCCGTGAAACCAAACCCTTTTTCCATCAGCATTCACTTCTTCTTTTGCTTCATACCATACGGGATGAAATGTATTTATGATGAATGCTGATAATTCATACATCTTATCCAACGACATAGTATCATTTTCAATATCAATATCTAAATCGTTCCATGCCATCATATCCATTCTATAACTGCCAATTATATGTGGTTCTCCAATCTCTTCAAGTCTTTTCAATAGCCCCAATTCATATAATATTCTGTTTGCCTTTGTTTTTCTATCAGTATTGTTTATCATTTACAATCCTCCAAATTCAAGTTTATCGAATTGGTATCATTATATCACAATAATGTGAATAAATAAAGAAAACGGCACGAAAAGCAATTTTCGTGCCGTTCTATCGCTTAAATGAGGTCTTTTTCAATACTTTCAGCCATCTTAGCTTTATACTCCTTGAAGATGTGAGTATAAATGTCAGAAGTTATAGCCGTATTACAATGTCCAAGGTGCTCGGAAATAGCCTTGACGTCAAATCCGTTGTTAATCATGAGGCTGGCGTTGCTATGACGGAGCGCATGAACGCTGAGTGCTGGCAGGTCGTTATCGACAAGGATTTTCTTCAACTGCTTGTTGGTGAAACTCCTACAGTAATAATTGCCGATAGCCGATGTGAATACGATGTCGGGATGTACCCACGCATCACCAACCGTCTCTTTGAGCTTGTCCTGCTCACGTTTGTGCCGTAGTAACAGTTCCTTGGAGTAGGTACTGAGCTTGATGGTACGAAAGCTGGTTTGGGTCTTAGGTACAGACAAGAACCACTTATCGTCAGCAAAGCTGAGTGTATGGTTGATGGAGATGGTATTATCGTCGAATGAGATGTCGCTCCAACGGAGAGCAAGACATTCCCCAATTCTCAATCCCGTAAATAGGAGGAACTGGATAATGGTGTTGAATGTGCTGTACTCACTTGTAGCGGCCATCAGCTTCTGACATTGCCCCTTGTCGAGGAACTTAACCTTTTTCGCCTTAGATGGGTCTTTCTTATACAGAGCACCACAGCAAGGGTTTGTCTTGATATACCCTTGATTTACTCCGTAAGTAAAGACACTCGACATAACCGTTTTCAGCTTTCGGGTAGTCTCAGAGGACTTATCCATCCCCGTAAAGAACGCTGTTAAGGCTGGTGTGGTAATATCTTTGATTTTCTTGTTGCCGAATACAGGCAACATGTGGATTTCCAAATCACGCCTGTAATTGTAGCTGGTGACTTCTTTCAGCTCGTTCTTGGCGTATTCCCTCAGATAAATCTCCACCAGTTCCTTGAAACGCATATTTTCGTCAAGTCCCTGTGAATACTTACACTTACGGGAAAAGTCGGTGTATGCTTCCATAACCAGCTTTTCAGCTTTGCTGGGTGCTGTCCCCTCTGGGACTTTGAATGTCATGGTATGACGGATTTGCTTCCCATTACCATCAAAACCGCAGGAAACGGTAAAACGATATGTATTTTCGCCACGCTGGGCAACTCCCTTAATGTTCATATTTTCTCTCCCTTCTTAACTGGCTGGCTTGAGGTTAGCCAGCATTTCACACATAAGGTCAAAATTGATAAAAGCCTTTTTACCACTATAGATGGCAGGAAGCTTTCCTTCTCTTAATAATCTGCGGATAGCAGTTTCAGTCAGAACGCCAGTTGCGGCTATTTCTCTAACGGTCATCATCTTCGGAATGTTAGTAGTCATATATGTAATCTCCTTTCGAGTTGTTGTTTTATCTTACACATACACTCTAACATATTTTTTGCCTAAAAGACAAGGGTTTGAGCATTTGATATTCCTGTTAATAGGAATAGCAAATGGCAAAAAAAGAATATCAGAAATATACTTAATATTCTATATCCCTTGGCTCGTCAATTTTTTCGACAAATCCTGCCGAAGTGAAAAGACCATCGAGCGAAAAGGAAAGGTCTCTGCCATACGCTTCTGCGTTGAAATATGGCAATAGGTGTTCGGGGACGGAGATTGCTTCCAGCTCATACAGGAAGTATTCTCCCAATCCCTCATGGGTATTGACATCGGGATAGATTGTATAGCAATCCAAATTACAAGCCAGTTTCAACAGCTCGTCCGCTGTTCGGGGACTTTCGTACTCTGACACCGCTTCCAGCATTTCGAGTTCGCTTTTGCTCATTCCCCGTAAACGCTTAGCCAGTCGATTTAGACTATGAATGCTGGTATGCTCTCCAATGACTTCATTGACACAGTTAAGGTCGCTGGAACTATCGCAGATAAACCATTCCTCATAGACCTCATTGATACCGATACGCCATAGCAATCGCTGCAGCTTACTTTCCGTACAGGGAAGTATAATCCAGCTGCACGCTAATTTGCCCTCGTTATAAAGACCAAGATTACAGATACAGATACTTACCATAATAATTGCTCCTATTCTATATTTATTGGATATTAGATTATAGTGTTGGAGCAGTCAAAATATAAAACGCCCTTGCTGTGAAGCAAGAGCATATATATCAGAACGGCAAATCTTCGTCATCGTCATCGGCTGTTGCGGTGGCTTCGACTTCGACTGTCGGAGCTTCTGCCGTTGTTGGTACGGGTGCTGGTGTTGCCAGCTTCGGTAAAAACATCGACTCATCGGGCATAAGGTTGAACAACTTAAAACGGCGGGTCTTAAGTTCATCCTCAAACACATACTCTATCTTTACATCTAAGCGGAGCAACGCCAATGTGTTCTTGTACGTTTCTAAGAGACAGTTTGGGGTATGTAGGCTGGCATAAAGCGTTCTTTCCTGCGGCTCATTGTCTGTGAGGTACTTTAGCATATTGAGCGTGGTATCAAAGAAAACAACAGTATCAATGTCGGCACGGAGTGTAATATGCTCGTCCTGTTCCAGCCAGTAATGCCAGCACATCGGCATAGTTCCCTCTAAACGCTGGAAGTGCTTTGTACCAGTTCCCAGCTTCTCAACACCGATGGTATCGCTGTCGGTTCTGTTTAAAAAAATCAGATTGCGGCGGTCAAGGTCATACGCCAGCAGATGACGGCTTATCAATTCTGCCACAAGGTCTGTGTTGATATCCTTGCTTCGGAAGAACGGAAACAACTGCTTGTGTGCCTTGGCTCGGTCATAGTTTAAGAACTGGCTGAAATCCATGTTGATACGCTTTGTCTCTAATCGTGAAGCCACTTCGGGATGGTCGGCTATGTACTCTTGACAGGACTTGTCGTTGATTGCCTTGCTGGACTGTAAAAATCTCTGTAGGAGAATACAGGCAAGGCGAAACTGTTTGACATAGGGTGCGGTGATATGCTTGTTATTCACCAAGTCCAAGATACAGGAAAACACACCAACATCCAGTTTTGCTTTATCCACCAGCTGGAAATCGTACCATACGCAGAACTCTAAAGCTGTTCTCTTTTCTTCCTCAGCTTGCTTTTTCAATTCTTCGTAATGCTTTGTTCTGACTGAACGAGAAGTAATCAAATAGTCTTTTGCTTTATTATAATAGCTTTTCATCAAACTCTTTCTCCTTTATATAAGTTTTAAGAACCATCAGCAAGCTGATGGTCAATTAGATAACCTCGCTTATGCGAGGGAGCTTACCAAAGCTCTTTGGAGCACCGACTGGAACGCGTGGCGTTCTCGGTAATAATCAACCCGCAGGGAAACTATAGCTACCAACCGCCGTTCCGGCGTTTGGACGTCATTTTTATGATTATATGCTAAGAATATTCCAAAATATTAAGTGAAAGTGTTCGAGGACAAGAAAGTCCCCTCGCAAACAGCGTTGCGAGGGGACTTCAATATTCCTGCCCTTTTATGTTCAACCCTTAACGGGTTGCTACCATTTTTTATTCTTCACCAGATTTATTCCTGCCACTTTTATTTGCTTACTTAGTCAAATATAGTCGAGCAATCATAACAGGTGTATCAGGTCTGTTATATTATACTATACTTCAATGTACGCAGAATTATAACAGAAATATGCTTATGTATGTAACAGCCTTGCGATCGCTCGCAAGGCTGAAGAAAGGAAAATATATGACCAGCAAGATTACACCCTTGCTACAGCGGAATACTCCTGTTCCATGTGCTCAATCCATTCGGTGAAGGATTTTTCAAAATCCTCTGCCATAACAGTTGATAGGAACAGTTCTTCATCATACGATAAAATCATATTGCCCTCCAGTCTTTGACAAGTTTGTATCTTACATTTCATTCTACGACAAAGAAAAGGACAAAATAACGCTAATCAGTTTAAGTAGTGGTATATTATCACATCTATGCGGTTGTGCCCCATGTTCTGCGAAACCTCTGCCAGTACATCACGCTCATACCCTCTGACAATCTCGTTGTTGTATCGACTGATAGCCTTTTCAAATGCTTGCTCATTGATGAACTTACTTCGGCATCCATCGTAATAATCGTGTCCCTTTTCGTACGATTGCTTCAAATCGGCATATAGAGACTGAGCGTACTCACGACGGGCATAGTGCGGATTGGCATTACTGTCAACGGCACGGAACATTGGGACTGTAGCACCTTGCTCTGTCATTTTCTGATTGACAAGTTCGGTTATCCTTGTTCGTTCCTTTTCCAGCACAACGCAGTTTCGTGCTCTACCGCCTTTCTCAATGATTTGAAACCCGACCACTTGACCGCTTGCGCTTTGTACCGCCTGTTCGGGGGTAATGGTAGCAATGGACTGTCTTCGTATGCCTGTTGCCCTTACAAACTCAAGCTGTTCTCGATTTCGCTTGGCTTCTGAGGTGTCGTAGAGTGCCGTACCTCGGTTGTTAGTGATGTGTGAGTGCTTTCTATCTTGGAAGCCGAAGTCTCTCGGCGTATACCTTGTATCCAACAGCTTGTTGATTGCCGACAGGTCTCTGCTGTGGGTGTAGGCAGACAAGGCTGAGCGACTGAGCATATAGTCTTCTATATGCTGCCTTTCTATCTCAGCCATCGTCCTAACCCCTTGACCCTTAAGGAAGTCAGCAAAGCTGTTTGCTATACCTCGGTATGTATCGGCGGTGCGGATGGAATGAATACCCTCTGCTCTGTTCGGATTGGTCTTATCGTCTTTGATTTTCTTCTCCCCAATACGGAGCAGTTCATCAATACGGCGGTTCAATTCAATCTTGATGTTTTTACTTTTGCGCCCCATTCTCGCACCCCCTTAGTTAAGTCTAAAACCACTTTTTCGCCTTTGGCTGGGAAAAGGGCATAACCCATAACTGATACAAAATGCTCTCGGAATATGTGAAGAAGCGGCGGCTTCGCCGTTTCTTCACATAGTATCTATTAAATTATAGCGATTAACTCAATATCCCAATCGCTGTCATACTCTCCTTTCTTTTGACTAAGTTTTTACTGTTAATATATGATACAGAAATCTGATGTTGAATATAACTCTATACCTCGCAACGCTATTTAGTTTTCAAGGAACAAGCCAGCTGACATACAGATTATGCGGTATTATCCGTTAAAAATCAAGGCTTTCAGCCGATGTTATTCCTATCAATAGGAGCAGATATATTGACTTTTGGGAATATTTAATATATAATTATTATTGTTAGGAGGGATTTGCCATGAACGAGTTGTTTCAAGTTGATATAGAAAACCTTAACTTCATCCAGTTAGCACGCTGGATAAAGCAATGTCGTACAGCCATTCTGCCGAGCGACAGACTGATTTATACCGAATACCCCTACCGCTACCAAGAAGCCGTTGCTGAGTTCTGTAAGGAGTATATAGAGTTCTTCAATGCTCATAAAGGAACAATGACAAGTACACAGTTTGATAGAGCACTCAAACTGTCCGTGCTAAAGTCACCCCGATATATGGCTCTTACCACTGACGGAGTAGAAATCAACATTACAGCTGAAGTGGAGCAATTACAGTTAGAAAATGTCACAAGCCACATTATATCCAAGAGCATTGACCGAGAAGCAGACAGAGTTAAGAACTATTCAAGGTATATAGAGAGTTTTACATCGGGAAAGCGAGAAGCTTTACACGCTGTTATTGACCAGCTGTCATTACAGACCATTACTTACAAAGTTAATATCCTCGAAAAAGCAGAGCAGATAGGCAAGATGGATATGAAGAAAGTACTTATGGAAATTAGACGTGGTAAATGGCAGACAGTTGAACGCAAACTACAGCCGACCGAGAGCAAGACCCTATCTGACTATCTAATTGCTGACATTCGAGAGAACCATATAAATAAAAACATCTTCTATCCTTATGTAAAGAATAAGGAAGAAGACAAACAGCGTGTATATGGAAAACAGTTTTTGTGTAATGTGGGTTTCCACATTGGATTGACAGCCAAAGAGATGGAATCCGTACTCAATCATGAGGGATATACGGCCAAAGAGTCCCAGCGACCCGATGACCGCATCATATATGACTGCTTCTATTACTCATTCAGCAGGAACTACGCCAGCGCACTATTGAAAAAAGAGGGTTATGCTGGTCTCGAAATCGGCAAGTGATAGCCGAAGTTCCCGTATCGTTTTATATCGTGTGATAGTACTTCATAGAATGTTGCACCAAATTAGCACCAAATCATTTTTCAGAGCATAAAGAAAACCCCGAAACTGTAGTAGTTTCGGGGTTTTTGAGCGATAGTAGTGTTCTCTGATTATCTCTTTGAGAACTGAGGAGCACGACGAGCGCCTTTGAGACCGTACTTTTTACGTTCTTTCATTCTCGGGTCACGAGTCAGGAATCCTGCTTTTTTCAGGACAGGACGCAATTCCTCGTTAAAGTTTAACAATGCTCTGGACAAACCGTGGCGGATTGCGCCTGCCTGTCCGGTTACACCGCCGCCTGCAACGGTGCAAACAATGTCAAAACTGCCGTTTGTATTGGTGAGATTGAGCGGTTGGCGAACAATCAGTTTCAATGTTTCCAGACCGAAATAATCGTCAATATCTCTGCCGTTAATGGTAATGTTGCCGGTTCCTTGATATACTCTTACTCTGGCAACAGAGCTTTTTCTTCTACCGGTTCCGTAGTAATATGGTTTAGAATCGTACATTCAAATTGCCTCCTTCCTTATATTTCGTAAGCTTCAGGTTTTTGAGCAGCGTTCTGATGTTCCGCATCTTTGTAAACTCTCAGACGACGGAGAGAATCGCGGCCAATAACGGTGTCAGGAAGCATACCTTTTACAGCAAGCATCATTGCTTTTTCCGGGTTGGTATCCATCAAATCAGCGTATTTGATTTCTTTCAAACCGCCAAGCCAGCCGGTGTGCCAACGATAGAATTTTTTCTGAGCTTTGTTACCGGTCAGAACTGCTTTGCCGCAGTTGATGATGATAACGTGATCTCCGCAATCAGCATTGGGAGTAAAAGTAGGTTTGTGCTTTCCGCGCAGAATGTGGGCAGCTTTAGCAGCTACACGGCCGAGCGGTTTATTCTCAGCGTCAAGCACGTACCATTTGCGAGTGATTTCATTCGCTTTTGGCATATAAGTTGACATAACTGTCATCCTCCAAATATAATTTTCGTAATCCGTGGAACAAATCCATTCTTCATACAACGTTTTATATTATATCGGTTGATGAAACTTTTGTCAAGGCTAAAAACGCCGATTTTTTAAATTACAGCCATATTTCTCTCAATATCTCTTTCATTTACGCAAAATCTCTCTGTTTCTTAAAAACCATTTCAGTTTTAATTTTCTTTATTTTCCTTTCATGAACACTTGAATGAGCGGCATTCTTATTATATAATGTTCTTACAAAGCACGATGCGCTTTGTAAGAACATTGATACATTGCTCGCTGCGCTGCGCAAGAAGTTTATGTTATAATAAAAAGCAAAGCAGAGACTGTTGTCTCTGCGTGCCGCATAAAAATGCGGCTATGGCGGCACAAGGTGCCGACGCTTTTCTATTGCAACAGTAAATTACGCTGCAAGGCAGCGTTACCGCCTGCGGCGGTCATCAAAACACTGTTTTGATGAAATTTATGTTATAATAATCTGAGGGAATATGAAATCATTTAGCAGTAAAATAAGTGGTATGATCGGATAAAGCAACACTTTCGATGAAATACGGAGTTTTTGATGGAGATAGGAGAGGGAGAACGGCAATTATGCAAAAAATGTTGGGATATATGCGAAAAGCGATTCAGGAGTTTGATTTACTGCAGGATGGAGATAAAGTTGCGGTTGGGGTATCCGGCGGCAAGGATTCGGTGGTTTTACTGCGGGGATTATATATGCTGAAACGGTTTATCGGGATTAATTATGATATTGTGGCGATTACGCTTGATCCCGGCTTCAACGGTATACAAGGAGATTACAGCTCCATTGCGCAGCTATGTGAAGAAATGGATATTCCTTATATTTTAAAACGGACTCAGATCGGTGAAATTGTCTTTGATGTGCGGCAGGAAACCAGTCCATGCAGCCTTTGTGCCAGAATGAGGCGGGGAGCTTTGCACGATACGGCAATTGATGCGGGATGTAATAAAATCGCGCTGGGGCACCATTATGATGACGCCGTGGAAACTTTTATGATGAATCTCTTTAACGAGGGAAGAATCGGCTGTTTTTCTCCCAAAAGCTATCTGTCCAGAAAAAATCTTTGGCTGATTCGTCCTATGGTTTTTGCTCCTGAGAAAGAGGTGCGTAAAGCGGCGGTAAAAAACAATCTGCCGATTGTAAAAAGCAAATGTCCTGCTGACGGAAATACTGCCAGACAGGATATGAAAGAGTTTTTAAGAGCCAAAGAAAAAGAAAATGACGGAATTACCTATCGTATTTTCGGCGCTATGCGGCGCGCCGGCATTGACGGATGGGGATATCCGGAAGCAAATGCAGAAAAACGCGGCTGAGGAGGAAAATATCATGTTGCAAGCGTCCAGAATAGTCAGTACATCCGAAATGAAACTTGCGGAACAAAATGCAAATGAGGGCGGGATTCCTTATTTGCGGTTAATGGAAAATGCCGGTTCGGCTGCTTATCGGGTAATCCGAGATCATATCGGGTTGGAGGGCAAGCGGTTTGTTGTACTCTGCGGAACAGGAAATAACGGCGGTGACGGATTTGTGGTAGCAAGAAAGCTGTTAGAGCAAAATCGTATTACCACTGTAATTATTACAGGTCTGCCCAGAACCAACGACGCGCGCGCTATGTACGACACGCTTACTGCTCTTGAAGTCGAAATTCTCATGCTCGGCGTTGATGCTGACGAAATGATCAGCGATCGTATCAATCATTGTGAGGTGATTGTTGACGCGGTGTTCGGAACCGGTTTCCACGGTGCGCTTCCGGAACGTGTTGCCGGAATGTTCCGAATGGCCAATCAGGCAAAGGCTTGCAAGCTATCTTTGGATATGCCGTCGGGAGTGAACAGCGACAACGGAGAAATGGATCAAGATGCCTTTTGCCCTGAAATTACCGTTGCTTTTGCGGCAATGAAACTGGCGCATATTTTACCGCAATCCCGTCGCTTTTGCGGTGAAGTGCACACGGTTCATATCGGAATGGAAGAGGATTGTTTTGCCAACATGGGCTTTTTGCTGACTGTCCTGGATGAGAACGTCATTGATGCAGCATTGCCGGTTCGAAAACCAGACAGCCATAAGGGAAATTACGGTAGATTGTTGAATATTGCGGGCAGCAAAAATATGCCGGGCGCGGCAGTGATATCTACGTTGGCAGCATTGCGCAGCGGAGCTGGCATCGTTACTTTGGCATCTACTGATATGGTGGCGGATATTGCAGCGTCCCATTTTTGCGAAGCTACTTTTTTACGATGCAAAGCCGATTCTGAAGGTCAAATCAGTACGGAATCCATGCGTGACTTGGCAATGATGCTGTTGAAATCTTCCGCATGCCTAATCGGATGCGGAATCGGCGTTTCGGAAAATACCATTACGATTTTGCGTACCGTGCTGGAAAACAGTACTTCTCCTATAATTATTGATGCAGATGGCATAAATTGCCTCAGTCGCGACATAAATATAATTAGAACAGCAAAAGTACCTGTTATTTTAACCCCACATATGGGCGAGATGTCACGGTTGACAAAAAAGACTGTACCCGAAATAAAAGAGGATGCTTTTCGGATTGCACGCGATTTTGCAAAGCAATGGAATGTGATACTGGTTTTGAAGGATGCGTCAACCATTATTGCGCTTCCAACCGGCGAACTGTATTTGAATACTACCGGAAATCCCGGAATGGCACGGGGAGGTAGCGGTGATATGCTGGCAGGGATGATCGCGGCATTTGCGGCACAGGGAATCGAGCCGTCGTTGGCTGCCGCTGCCGCCGTATATCTGCATGGTCTGTGTGGTGACAAAACAGCGGAAAAACGTTCGCAATACGGTATGCTTCCGAGTGATATGATTGCAGAATTGCCCTTGCTGTTTCAATCTATGAATAGATAGGAATGATAGTATTGCATGCGGTCACAAAAATCAAATGGAAATATGTCATTATTGCTGTTGTCATTGTAGTGGTGTTGATGGGCGTGTTTTGGGCGTGCAGCAGAAACGGCAACAGTAATGATATTGTGCCGCTTGATCTGGAGCAGGGATTTACTGCAAAAGCGAATATTCATTTCGGAGAGATTGAAGCTACTGCAGATATTAATCGAATCGGAGACGGCGTTTGTAATATTACTTTAATTTCTCCGAAAGCGTTAAACGGAATGAATTTTCAGTATAACGGCAGTGATATTCAAATCAGTTATTTAGGTATGAGCATCAAGACAGATGATGATAGTTTGCTTGCAAACGCGATGACCTCGGCGATTGTGAAAGCAGTAGATACAGCAGCGCGGGGTAGCGGAATATCGATGAAAAAAAGCGGTAAGACCGTTTTGCTGAAAGGCGAGAATGATAACGGAAATTTTGAACTGCAGGTGGATAAAAATACTGGTTCGCTGTTGAAGCTGACTATTCCGGAAATGGATTTGGAATGTACTTTCGGTACAGGGGACAGCGAGACGAAATGAACGGAATTTTTTGAAATGCACAAGCACCATGCTTATCGCGTCAGCGATAAGCATGGTGCTTGATATTGTGATGAAATAATATTCTGTGTTAGCGTGTTTTTTTTCGGTTTGTGTCAAAAGCAGGATTAAAGGCATAAAAGTTTTTGCTGTCAAGACCTTCGGTGGTGTGGCGTAGCGCTTCGGCAGTTCCGACAGAGTATAATGGAAATAGCGGCGCTGCTGACACATGCTTTAAAATGGAGAAGACAACAATAAATTATGTTCTCGAACTGTTGACAACATTTGGTATAACGACTATAATAAAAATGCTACGCAGTTTAACGTTATTCTCAACAGGCATACGTTTGGTAAAAATGTATGCTTTGGTTGTCATATCCTGTTGAGGAATGAACTGTGTAGCAACAGAATCGAAGCTACGTTTTTCGGTGCGTGGCTTCGGTCACGCACTTTTTTGTTATATTAAAACAGAGAGACAAGGCAGAGGGGGATTTTTCATGAGAAGAATGAAAGGATGGAAACGTATTTTGGCGTTGCTACTCTCGTTGGCACTGTTGCTTGTTACAGTGCCGTTACATATTGTAACAGTCACAGCATCCACGTCCGAATTTGCTGGAGGAGATGGAACTGCAGCAAATCCGTATCTGATTGAAACAAAGGAGCATCTTAACAATGTGCGTAATCATCTTGATGCCAACTTTAAATTGGTAAGAGACATTGAATTTACAGATGCTGATTTTGCTGAAGACGGAAACTTTTACAATAATGGGCAAGGTTGGATACCTATTGGAGATAGCGAGGATAATGCCTTTTGTGGTGTTTTTAATGGAAATAACTTTACTATTGATAACATTTCTAATAATATCGTATACTCAACCGAAGGTGTTACGGGATCGCATAGAGTATATAGCACGAATATTGGACTTTTTGGTTGTAATCAAGGTCAAATAAAGAACCTTGAAATTTCTAATGTTGAAATTAATGTACAGTTGAATTCAATAAAAGATAATAGTGTAGATGGCTTTGTTGGCATAATTTGCGGTAAAAACAATGGAACAATAAGTAATTGCAATGTTTCTGGAAAAATCAATTCGGTAGAAAATTATATTACGGAAGAAACGCTGGATACAAATGTATACTCTTATGTTGGCGGTATATCTGGAGAAAACAATGGCATTATTCAAAATTGCGGCTCTAAGGCTTTAGTTATAGGATGTTACGCTGGTGGTATTGTTGGCGGAAGAAACCGTGTTGGTTCGATTCTCGACTCTTGTTACAACCTTGGACTCGTTAGCGGTTCCGATTATGCAAGCGGTATTTGCGGAGGCGTGAACTACGGAGAAATTTCAAAATGTTACAATTCTGGAACAATAGATGGAAGTCGTTACGTATCTGGCATTTCATCGAACAATGGAGCGAACATAGAAAATTGTTTTAATTCCGGGACATTGCACGGAGGTTCTTTTGTAGGAGGTATTGTTGCAGATTGGAATTCTGGAAATATATCTTGCTGTTATAATGTCGGTGATATTTATTCTACAGATTATTTTGGCGGAATCATTTTTCCGTCATTAAATTCGGAATCTGGAACAGTTTCAAATTCATATTATTTAGATAATATTCCAGAAGAAGTTGGTACCGGTAGAAAAGAAGGTACCCGATGTTCATACGAACAGATGCTGGAGAAGGACTGTTTTATTAATTTTGATTTCTCAACAGTATGGGAGGTAGAAATAGAATCGGACTACGAATTTCCTGTATTAAAAAATATTAGATATTCAAATATAAACAATTCTATTTATGAATCCGCTGATGGTACGGGAAAATGGTGGGATCCATATAAAATTCGAACAAAATACGATTTAGACAACATTAGAAACGATTTAGATGCATACTACAAGCTGGTTGGTAATATTGTATTTAATAAATCTGATTTTGATGCGGATGGAGATTTTTATAACAATGGACAGGGTTGGATTCCTATTGGGACAGATAATGCCAATTCTTTTTCAGGAGAGTTTGATGGCGCAGGTTTTTATATTGAAAATCTACAAATAAATGCAACTTTAAGCGATTCTGCCTATATTGGCTTATTTGGATACTCAAAAGGTGTAATAAAAAACTTAGGTGTTATTAATTCGAATTATTCTATTAATACATTTGAAGCCAATGTATATGGTGGCGCAATTGTTGGTTGCACAGAATCAGATATATCCAATTGCTATACCAATGGAGAAATCGAAGTTCTATCCACGTCTTCAGAAGCCGATGTAATCGCGGTTGGAGGTATCGCCGGTTTAGCATCGAATAGCAAAGCACTTTCGTTCTATAGATGTTCCAATGAATGTAACATCTCGATAGATCGGAGTGTTACCTCAACCGTTTCCTCGGGAGGGTTAGCTCAGTCTTTCGCAGGAGGAATAATAGGTCAGGCAGCTTCTATTGTTTCAATATCTGAGTGTAATAATTTTGGAGATATACTTACATCATATACGGGAAATCATCTTGTGGATATTTCTTCGGGTGGTATCTTAGGTTATTCTCACGGCATTCTTGCTAAAATTAATAATTGCTATAATTGTGGTAACGTTACTGCCTTTTCTCCAGATGCAAACAATCTTGTAAACAATCACGCGGGCGGAATTGCTGGCGATAATCATTCTATTGAAGTGGAACAGTGTTATAACAGCGGAAATATTCGGTCAAATCACGAATCTGGCGGTATTTTTGCAAGCACTTATGCAGAAAGTTCAATAACCGATTGTTTCAATGTTGGTAATGTATCTTCCGGTTTTTCTTCTGGCGGTATTGGAGGTTTGACAGAGGCAACTATTTTAAACTGTTACAGCGTAGGCTTGGTCGAAGGCAGAATCTATGGTGGTATTGTAGGATTTAATAATGGCGGTAATGCCACTGTAACAAATTGCTTCTATTGGGATATAGTTGATAGGGGTGTAGGTAATTGGGATGACAATGCAATAAAATGCGACTTAAACGCGATGAAAGATCTTAGTACCTATAACGGATTTGACTTTGAAAATGTTTGGTCAAGATCATCTAATACAAATTATGCTTTCCCCATGTTACAATCTGTTAATTTTGTTTTTGAAAAAGAACTTTCTATAATAAAAATTGATGCTTTGCCGACTAAATTGCAGTATTTAGAATCCAAAGACTTGTTGGATGTATCGGGCGGAACAATAGAACTATTCTACAACAATGGTGATATTAGCTTGTTAGACATGGATGTTACTATGATCACAGGTTTTGATAACACTAAAGTCGGCAAGCAAACTTTAACCGTTACCTATAGCGGAAAAACTACGACTTTTGAGGTGGAAATCACAAAAAAATCTCTCGCATCCATTTCTATCAGCAAAAATCCTATAAAATCAGAATATCTCGAGGGCGATACTGAGCTTGACACCACAGGAATGGAGCTGATACTCACTTACAACAACGACTCGACTGAAACCATCACCGGTGGTTGGAATACTGAATTTGACTTTAGCACACATGGTACAAAAAATGTCAAGGTTATCTATCAGGGCAAAGAGACTTGCTTTTCCGTTACCGTTTTGGAAAAATCTATTTCGGAAATTTCTATTGCTTCACAGCCGACAAAACAGGAATACGTTGTCGGAGAAGACTTGCAAACCGCCGGCTTAACGATCAAGATTACTTACAATAATGGTACATCCGCAACAGTATCCACCGGTTGGAGCATCACCGGATACGACAAAAACAAAATCGGTACGCAAACCATTACCGTCACCTATCAGAGCAAAAATGCAACCTTTACCGTTACGGTAAAATCAAAAGTACCGAACAGCATAACCAGTTCCACATACATTGTTAGCGGTGGATATATCAGCAAAATTCCCGCAGGAACAACGGTCAGCACTCTGATAAACGGAATTAATGAAAAGCAGTACATCAAGGTATATAAGGGCAATGCTGAAGTTTCCGGTAACACAAAGGTAGGCACCGGCATAATAGTGAAGCTGATGGATGGAAGCACTGTTAAGCAGAGTATCACGGTGGTTGTAACCGGAGATACCAACGGAGACGGGGATATCTCGATTACCGACATGATTGCAGTTAAAGCACAGATATTAGGCAAAAGCAAATTTGAGGGTGCGGTTGCCAAGGCGGCAGACACCAATGGTGACAACGGAATCTCCATTACTGACTTTATCCAGATCAAAGCACATATTCTGGGTAAAAGTAAAATACAGGCAAGATAAGGGGAAATAGGGAATGAAAAAGATAGTAGCAATAATAACAACTCTGAGCATATGCCTACTGATATTGTTACCGATGACAGTATCGGCAGCGTCCGCTTCAGCAAGTTTGACCGGACCTGGAACAGTCCGCGCAGGAGATACGATCACACTTAACTTTAATCTCAACGGAAGCAATCTGTCCGGCGCGTCGGGTACCCTTTCCTATGATAGCAGTCAAGTGACGCTGAGCGGTACTAAGCAGAAAATCGCTGCTCCGTGGGCAGTCGAATTCAACGGCAACAACTTTGTTGCCTATGACAACAATCTGACAAATCCGATTAACGGAAACAAGACGCTCTTTACCGTCACATTCAAGGTGAAAGAGGTAGCGCCCGGAACAAAAATCAATGTTTCCTATACAAATGTCAAGGCATCGGATGGAAACGCAGACGCTAACGTGGGAACAGTGACTTATTCCGCAACCGTTGCGGCACCTTTGTCAGGTAACGTGAAGCTATCTTCTCTTACCGTAGGTAACGCAACCATCTCGCCTGCATTTCATGCAGAAACAACTTCATACACAGCGAGCGTGCCATTCGACGTGTCAAAGCTGGATGTAAAGGCAACTGCTGAGGATGCGAAATCCACAATCAGCATCAGTAACCCAACCTTGACACCGGGTGGAACAACTAATGTCGTCATCACCGTTAAAGCAGAAAGTGGCGCAAAGAAATCTTACACCATTAAAGTAACACGCGCACAGGATCCGAATTATAAAGCAAGCAGCAACAACAATCTTGCAAACATCAGCGTAGATGGATTCCTGTTATCGCCGGTTTTTCATGCAGATACCACCAAGTATGTCATCTGGCTGCCATATGAAACCACGAGCGTCAAGGTGAGCGGTAAAGCCGCTGACAGTAAAGCACAGGGTGTCGAGGTAATCGGCGGCGACAAGCTGCTTGCAGGTCAGGATAACGAAATCAAGGTTATTTGCACAGCTGAGGATGGCAGCAAAAAAGAGTATATCGTTGTTGCAAAACGTGCAGCAGCACATGACGGAAGCGTGGACGAGAAGCCGGTAGAGTCGACCGTATCCGAACTGGAAAAAGTCACCAGCTCGGGAGTATCAACAGGCGGAGAAGCTAAAAGCAGCGGCGCACCGATCTGGCTGGTTGTTGTGATTGGGATTGTCGGATTGGCGGTTGGTGCAGGCGTCGGAGTTGCAATTGGGAAGAAGATGAGGTAAGATAGAAAAACCGGTGCTATTTGTTTGAATAGCATCGGTTTTTACCATTTATTTATGATTCAATACACAATTATACATAAATATACGATAAAATAAAAAATAATAAAATGAAAGAAGGGTGATTTCAAAAAACAATTCATTAAAGGGTGATATTATCAAGTTTATTGCACCATTTGTTTTGATTTTCGGATTATTGTTTTTTACTCAAAATTTGTCAGTTGCTTGGGAATTTATTTGTAATCTAATTGAAGTAACGATATTTCTGTTACAATTGATAATTCAGATGATAGTAAAAATTCCAGATATCAGACAGCAAGTTATCCAAAATATTATTCAAACAATAATTGTATGGGGAATCTTTGCGTTTACTTACTGTAAAGTCAGCAAGAAGAAAGTAACAGCTATTGTGGGTGGAATCATTTCTGTCATATTTACCGTGATTTTTTGGATTTAATTGTCATTTTCCCCTTGACACCGTTATCTATCAGATATATAATAAATTTACCGTAGATGCGCTTATGCGCTGCTGTCGGCGGTACTGCCGCGGTTGGAGCATAAGTGAACAACATCTTTCGGTCACAAGCGTTCGCGCTGCCTGATGCCGTAGGACTGCCGGAATAACATCGGGAAAAATAGTGTAGCGCTGTGCAAGGTCGGATAATATCTACATATCTGTCATAAGATATGGGGGATATACGGAGCGGAAGCACGCGGGGGCGCGTAACCCTGCCTATTGTGTTGCCGGACAACTCCGGGTATGAGGTTGAGCAGTCATTAGTTGAGAATTGCGCCAATGTGAAGCGATAGCCGGGGCAGGATGAGGCGAGGCTTCGCACCTCCATAGTACCAATTGGGAAAGGTAATCGAAGCCTGTCTTACTGCCGGGTACAGTACGCAGCTGTGATCGGGACCGGCAGCAAATGTCAGAGACCAAAATACCCCGTGTACAGGATAATTGCGCCTGTTTACAGGGTAATAAAGTAAGTATGAGGGGATGCGGTAATGCCGTATTCCCTCATACTGTTTCAAGATGAAATGACTGTGCCGCCGGAGGTTTTGTTTTGTCAAAACTTCGACCCGATTTTAAGGAGGTGATGCCTATGCAAAATCGATTTAAAAATATTTGCATAGACCGGTTGTATAACAACTTTTTTCACCTCCGGCAGCAGGGAGTAGATTGTCAATAAATCCATAGCCGCTCAGGCTGATCGGAAAGGCATTTTATGCCTGAACGGTTAGCCAAACCAAGAAAAACGGCGTCCTTCAAGGAATATATGGAATACTATTTAGAAAGAAAAAACTGGAGTCAGAACAAACTTGCCATTGCCGCAAGACTGAACCAGTCTCAGGTTAATAAAATTATCAATGGAACGGTATATACTGTGCAGGTTGACACATTAGTGTGTCTGTGCCTGGTACTGCAGCTAAATCTTGACGAAAGCAAGGATTTATTAGCGAGGGCGGAACGGGCTTTCTCCCCCGCCTCGGTTTTACACCAGACCTATCAGGAACTAATAAAAATATATGCCAAAAGACCGCTGGATTGCTCTGATAATGTGGGGTTTTTCGATGAAGCGGATCATATATTAACAGCAAAGGGACTGCCCGTTCTTCCGAACTGTTACAGATGAAATAGTATAGCATAAAAAATAGTCTGATACCTATTCCAAATCGGAATAAGTGTCAGGCTGTTTTTCTTGTTACAATATAAACAAGGACGAAGTTGCAACAAAATCCGAAAATTTATATTACAAGGAGATGTAAATTATGCTAAACATCCGTGATCTTAAAATCGATCCCACTTCGCTTGGAACAAAGAAATTGCTGGTGGATATTACGCCGGCTTATGAGTACAAAGATGGTCGCCGTATGGAAACCATCACCGGTTATCGCTATGTCGTGGCGTTACCTGAACACAGTCTGGAGAAACTGGGCGTAAAAATCGAAGGCAAACAGCTTTTGGAAAAGCCCGAAGGTTTTGCTGAAGTTGAGTTCAGCGGTTTGGAAGTGTTTGCGTATGAAAGCCAAGGCAGAACTCAGATCAGCGCAAAAGCAACCGGTATTTCATTGGTGAATAAGAAGCCATAAATGTGTGGGCGGCGCTGTAAAGCCGTAGGGGTATCAAATATTTTTCCATAAAGAAAAATATTCCCCGGCGGCAGTGCAGCGCCGCCCTTCCATAAGGGCAAGTATTACCCTTATGGAAGCATAAGTAGCAGTAGCAAAAGGAGATGATATCTATGGCTGCTAATCCCCAATCACGGAAATGGATGCTTACAATCAACAATCCGAAAAATTGCGGCCTTGACCACAGCAGTATGCAAACGCTTTTGAGCCTATTTTGCCCTGACTATTACTGTCTTGCGGATGAAATAGCCACAACCGGCACTTTCCATACTCACATTTTTATATATTCAAAATCACCAATACGCTTTTCTACTCTCAAGAACCGTTTTCCAACAGCGCATATTGAAAAAGCGTTCGGAAGTGCAAAGGATAACCGGGACTATATCCGAAAGGAAGGAAAATGGTTAGAGGACAAAAAGGCGGAAACATCTGTTATGGGTAGTTTCTATGAATTCGGTTGTGTTCCGAGTGAATGTGAAGAACGAGATCCGAAGATGTACAAGCTGCTTCAAAACGTAAAAGACGGCTTATCCACAACCGAGATCATAGACGAAGCTCCGTCCTTTGCTTTTAAGTCCAAGGACATTGATACCCTGCGCGAAGCCTATCTTGCCGAGCGTTATCGTTCCGAGAATAGAGACATTACCGTAACGTATCTGTTCGGTGCAACCGGCACAGGTAAAACCAGCGGTATTTACAAAAAGCACCCAGCAACCGAGATTTGCCGTATTACCGACTATAACGGCAAAAATGGTGTGCGGTTTGATGCCTACCACGGACAAGATGTGTTGGTATTCGAGGAATTTAATTCGCAGATACCCATTGAGGCAATGCTGAATTATCTCGACATTTATCCGCTGACATTACCGGCACGATATACAGACCGCACCGCTTGTTATACGAAGGTGTATATTACTTCCAATATACCGCCGAACGAGCAGTATATTGATGTACGACACAACCGCCTTGAAACCTGGAAAGCGTTTATACGGCGAATTCATCATGTGTATGTGTATATGCCTGACGGTACAGTGGAAGAGATTCAGTTCAAGTAGAGGTAGTGCTATGAGAAATGACGAAAAAGAACGGCTCAAAAGCCAAACAGAAAAGCAATACTTATGGCTGCGTTTCAAGAATGGCTGCAAAAGCCTGAAAGATAACAAGGCAAAGTGCTTTATACTGTTAGCGTTTTACGCCGTTGTCATACTGATTTGGATTTTCCATAAAGACCGTTTCAATCTGGAACACGTGTACTTGATTTCACCGGCATTTGTCGCTCTCTCCAAACTGGCTTTGCCGATTACGCTGATCGGAAGCACAATTCTCATATTGATTCTGCTAGGTACGCCTGTCGGCACTGGCAAGATCACAAACGGGTTACAAAGAATCGGCCTGACAAACAGTGCAGGAGAAACGCCCATACTCACCGCCAAAACTAAAGACGAAAAGCAATCGGAAGTAATGGTGTTTGAGTTTGACGGTGTGGGTATTCCGCTGACAGAATGGGAAAACAAACGGCAACGGATAGAAGCGGCGCTGAATGTGCATATTGTAAAGCTGACTGAAGGCAAAAACAAACGATCTATTCTGCTTTGCACCGTTCCAGCAGGCAATCAGCTTTCAAGCCGCATCGAGTGGAGCGACAGCTATCTAATAAAGGACAGTTCCACCTTGGTGCTCGGAAAAAGCCTTTTAGGAACGGTTACGGTAGATTTGGCAAAGATACCACACATTCTTCTTGGAGGCTCTACCGGAAGTGGCAAAAGTGTGCTCTTAAAATTGCTGCTTATGCAGGCGATTAAGAAAAACGCTGTTGTCAGCATAGCAGATTTTAAAGGTGGTGTGGATTTTCCGTCAGTATGGCACAGCGAATGCAAAATGTGCTTTGACGAGGATAAGCTGATCGAGTTACTGACCGAGCTTGTGGATGAACTGCAACGGCGCAAGGTGCTGTTTCGGGGAAATGAGTGTCATAACCTGGACGAGTACAACAAGCGTACAGATAAATCATTGCAACGATATATATTTGCCTGTGATGAAGTAGCTGAAATTCTCGACAAAACAGGGCTTACAAAGGAGCAGAAAGAAAAAGTCAGTCTGATAGAAAGCAGGCTGTCTGTGATTGCCAGACAGGGACGGGCATTCGGGATACACTTGATTTTAGCCGCCCAAAGACCGGATGCAAATATTTTATCGGGGCAGATCCGGAACAATATCGACTGTCGGATATGCGGCAGAGCAGACAATGTGCTGTCTCAAATCATACTCGACAGCACCGCAGCAGCCGAGCAAATACCCAAGGATACCGCTGGACGTTTTCTACTCTATGACGGTACTTTGTTTCAAGCCTATCTCTTTAATGATAATAGCCTCTGACATAGGCATAACGGACAAGTGAGGCAACATATTTATATAACGAAAGTGAAGAAAAGATATGAAGATAATAGCAATTGATAAGGTGGATTATCGCAACAAGAAGGTGGTGGGCACCTATGACAACATATCAAACAGAAGCCCACGAGCGGTGCATACAGGGTCAGATAATATCCGTAGTAAATTTAACACCGGAATTTCGTAGGGATGAAAAAAACGCTGTTAAGAAAGCTATAGAACAACAGCTTTATGAAATTTTCTGTAAATATGTGTCAGGTAAAACTTGAGTTTTCGGAGCTGCTGCCGTATAATAAAGGCGTTAGCAGCTCCGCTTCTTTTTGCGAAGAAGGGAGTCAAAGTGAACCTTTATGACGCTATTTATGCAAGACAATCGGTTGACAGGATAGACAGTATATCCGTAGAAAGTCAAGTCGAGTTTTGTAAAAAGGAAGTGATAGGACAGGAATTAAAGGTATATACGGATAAGGGGTACAGTGGTAAAAACATTGATCGTCCAGCTTTTCAGGCATTGATACGAGATATTGAAGCCGGAAAAGTTCGTCGTGTTATCGTCTATCGGTTAGATCGTATCAGCCGTTCAGTGCTGGACTTCGCCAATGTGATTGATGTATTCCAAAAACATCATGTGGATTTTGTCAGTACCATGGAAAGGTTCGATACCGGCACGCCTATCGGCAAAGCCATGCTAATGATCGTGATGATTTTCGCACAGCTTGAGCGCGAAACCATTCAGCAGCGTGTTATTGATGCCTATTCTTCTCGAAGCAAACGCGGATTTTATATGGGTGGTGCAGTGCCTTACGGATTTCGACTGAAAGATACCATGCTCGATGGCATCCGCACCAAAATGTATGAGCCGGTGCCGGAGGAATCGAAAATTGTACGGATGATTTTTGAGATGTACGCTCACCCGCAGACCTCGTTCGGTGATGTAATGCGGTATCTAGACGAAAATAATGTCATTAAACGTGATGGCAAGCACTTTTCCCGCAGCCGGATCCGCGATTTGGTTGTGAATCCCATCTATGTACGAGCCGACTATCGGCTGTATGAGTTCTTCCGGTCTCAGGGCAGCAACATCATCAATCCACCGGAGGATTTTATCGGTACGAACGGCGCTTACCTTTATTCCGGCAGTGAGGAAAAACGGAAAACCGTCTGCCTGCAAGGACATACGCTGGTACTTGCCCCGCATGAGGGCTTGGTTGATAGCGGAACGTGGATCAGATGCCGTTCCAAATGTCTTAACAACCAAAGCGTTGCCAAACCGGTCAAAGCCAAAGCAACATGGCTTGCCGGTAAAATCAAATGTGCACACTGTGGATATGCGCTCACCGCCAAGATCTATCACTGCAAAACCAAAGCAGACAACCGATATTATCTCTGCAACAATAAATACAATGCAGGCGGGTGTCACTTTGGTTCCTTGAACGCCGATGCGGTGGATGCGATTGTGCTGGAAGAGATGACCAAAAAACTTGCTGAGTTTTCCTCCCTCACCAGACAGAAGCAGAAAAACAGCGGCTTGCAGGAAATCAAGCGGAAAACACGTATTGAGGAAATCGACAAAGAGATTGCTGCATTGCTCGACAAAATAGCACTGGCAAATGATACGGTAATGGATTATCTCAATAGCCGCATCTCCGCGCTTGATGTTGAAAAAAAGGAACTGTACGCAGAAATTGCACAGCTTGATGAGCAGGTGGACTGTGATCTTCAGGAAATCACAGATTATATGAGTCGATGGGAAGATCTTTCAATCAGTGACAAAATTATTGTGGTGGACTGCCTGATCGAAACCATCACCGCCTCACAGGAAAAAATCGAAATTAAGTGGAAAATATGATGTAAAAAAACGATATCGCAATCCATTCTACTTTGTCGGCAGCGCTTCGCCGAATCGTTGATAGTGTACGATTTCGCGTTCTCTTAAAAACTTAATGGCATCCCGCACATCAGGGTCATCCGCTAAGCGCAGGATGTTATCATAGGTCACACGTGCTTTTTGTTCTGCTGCTAAATCTTCGTTTAAATCTGCGATGGGGTCACCGGTCGATTGCAGAGTGGCCGCTGAGAAGGGGACACCGGAGGCTGCCTGCGGATAAATACCTGTCGTATGATCTACGAAATAGGTGTCAAAGCCGCCGGCTTTAATTTGATCTATTGTCAGATCACGGGTCAGCTGGTATAAAATCGCTGAAATCATTTCAATATGTGCTAATTCTTCGGTACCAATATCGGTCAGCATTCCTTTTGTTTCACCGGATGTCATGGTGTAGCGCTGACTTAAATATCGGGTAGCAGCGCCCATTTCGCCATCCGGCCCACCAAGTTGAGATACGATAACTTTAGCAAGTGCTGCATTCGGTCTGTTTATTTTAACCGGATATTGTAATTTTTTTTCATATACCCACATACTTTAGACACCTCTTTCCCATGGCCACGGTTCTTCAACCCATGTCCATTTGTCTGTATATACATTGTCGTTTGCCATTAACGGACCGAATTTTGAAGTATATTCTTTGGTAGCCTGTTCTTTCATCTCAATGTATTTTTTATAATAATCCAAGGCTGCTTGATCACACGGATGGGAATCTAAATACAGGCGAACGTCATCTAACACAAATCCGCATATCTGAACACGGTTTAACAGTTTTTGTCGTTCGTTCATTTCGGCGTTACCTCCTCACCTAGAAAAGGCTTATCCAATTCCTCAAAAATCGTTCCCCGGTCAAATCCTACTTCGGAATCATAGATATTGCGCCATTTTTGCATCGGAACATATGCCATAGCGATTGGTAAATCGCAGTTCTCTGTTATATTTACACAATTCACGATTATATTCATCCTTTCTGCATTTCTATTTTATAAAAATATCTCGGTGTATTTGATAGGTAGATTTCTCTTAGACCGATCATTTTATATCAAAACGATTAGCCTGTTACCATAATATGCAATTTTATTCGGTCTGTTCCGCTTTTGATTTTTAAAAAAATATAATCAAATTTAAAAAAGAATAGAAAATCAAAAAAAGCAGATAATAGTATTGAAAATTTATTGTTTGTCTTTCAAAAAATAAAGATAAAAGCCAAACGGAAAATTTTCATATATTTTGTTAAGGAGTGATCGTATGGCAACCTTATCTGCAAAAGAATTGTCTGCAATCGAGGATCAGCTTTCTCTGGAACAGACAATGATCAAAAAATATAAAATGTATTCCCAAGCATGCACAGATCCGCAGTTAAAAACAAAATGCGAGCAGATTGCCGCAAAACACCAGAATCATTTTTGCCGGTTGATGGGGCAGTTAAATTAGCGTATTGTTGAAAGGATGGATTAACAATGGAAATCAAGATTAACACACAGACGTTTGATGATAAAGAAATGCTGAATGACGCTTTGATTTCTCAAAAAATGCTGACGGATGATTATAATACTTTTGCAAATGAATGCGCTACTCCGGGCATCAGAAACGAATTTTTGTCTATCCTGAGTGAAGAGCACCAAATTCAAGCTGATGTATTTGATGAGATGAGCAAACGCGGTTGGTATCAGGTGCCTCCGGCTGAACAGACGAAAATTGACCAGGCAAAACAAAAATTTTCAGGGATGAACGGCTAATTATTATCCGTTTATGGCATACTTTTCTCAGATGATGAAATAAAAACAAGCAACCCTCGGACAATAGTCCAAGGGTTGCTTGTTTTTATTCATTATTCCAATTCCTTCTTTTTTTTGACAACCTTGATCACTTTCATACGGGAAAATTCTTCCCGTTCTTTTTCTTCCAAAGAATCGGAAATAAATTTTACAGTGCTTTCAAAACGGGGAATAATGATATTCTTTAGTGCGTTGGCACGACGCTGCGTTTTTTTGATTGCATTTGCCAGCCGGTATACACTGTTTTCCAATTCGGAAAGCACGACTGTTAAGTGTTTTGCTTTATCAAAAGAAATGTAAGCAATATCAAGCTGCGAATTGGTTGCCGAAAAGCCATAATGAATCTTCGGCGGCTCGGTATCAATTTCAACATGGGGAATTTCCACTCCCATTACGCTGCGATAGCTTATTTTTACGCCGTTTTCGACAGGAACGGTATTCGCGATCTCCTCGCAGATACCAAGCGTAATATTTGCTCTTTGTAAAGCCGAATATGCTGCTGTGTAAGTTTCTTCGATTTCACCGCGAATGGATTTTGCGGTATCAATCAATGTCATCATTTCCCGAATCAGAATATTGCGTTTCCGATCCATTAGTTCGTATCCCAGCTTTGCCAATGATAAAGACTTTTTGGTATTGATTAAATTACCCTTGGTAGGAAAAACCTGTTCTGCCATTGAAATGCCATTCCTTTCTGATTCTGCGGTTCTGTCAACTGCAAAATCTGATACGCAATGAGGTGATGATTAAGCATTTAAGTGTTCTTTTACAATTTCTTTAAAACGATCGGCGCGTTTCGGATCATAGTATCGATCTAAGAGGGTAGAATCAATACGATCTAATGCGTCTTTCGGAAGCAGGGAAAGCAAATCCCACCCCAGATCCAGCGTTTGATCGATCGTCCTGTTTTCATCAAATCCCTGATTCAGAAAATGTTCTTCAAACATTTTTCCGAAGGTGATAAACAGTTTATCGTTGGGAGAGAGTTCCTCCTCACCGATAACAGAGGCAAGAGAACGAGCATCTGCAACCTTGGCGTATGCGGCAAACAACTGATTGGATACCGCAGAATGGTCTGCTCTTGTATATCCTTCTCCGATACCGTCTTTCATCAGACGGGACAGGGAAGGAAGAATGGAAATCGGCGGATAAACACCGGTTTGATCCAGAGTACGATCCAGTACGACCTGCCCCTCGGTAATATATCCGGTTAAGTCGGGAACGGGATGTGTAATATCATCGTTTGGCATAGTAAGAATCGGAATTTGTGTTACCGAACCTTCCGCACCGTTTACGATACCGGCGCGTTCATATAAGGACGCTAAATCGGAATAAAGATATCCCGGATATCCTTTTCTGCCCGGAATTTCACCTTTTGAGGAAGAAAATTCACGCAGCGCTTCTGCATAAGAGGTGATATCGGTCATAATGACAAGCACATGCATATTGTGCTCATATGCCAAGTATTCTGCCGTAGTCAGCGCACATCTTGGTGTCAGAATTCTTTCAATGATAGGGTCATTGGATAAGTTTAAGAACATTACTACTTTTTGCAGAACACCGGATTCCTCAAAAGAACGACGGAAATAGTCTGCAACGTCATTTTTTACACCCATTGCGGCAAAAACAACACCGAATTTTTGTCCGCTGTCATAGGCAATTTTAGCCTGCCGAACGATTTGCACCGCTAATTTGTTGTGGTTCATACCGGATCCGGAAAAAATGGGTAATTTCTGTCCCCGAATCAAAGTCATCAGCGCATCAATGGAAGAAATACCGGTACGGATGTAATTTCGCGGATAGGTACGGGAAACCGGATTTAACGGCTTTCCGTTAATATCGGCAAATTTCTCGGGGTAAATATCTCCCAAACCGTCAATCGGTTTGCCTGCGCCATTAAAAATTCTTCCTAACACTTCAGGGGAAAGCGGCATTTCCATCGGATGTCCGGTTAATTTGGTTCGTGTGTTTTGCAGTGACAGCCCGTTGGTGCCCTCAAAAACCTGAATGACGACCTTTTCGCCTTGGATTTCAACGATACGACCCAACCGCTTGGTTCCGTCGTCCAGGGATAACTCGCAAATTTCGTCAAAGCTTGCATTTTTAACATGATCAAGAACGACCAAAGGACCGTTTATTTCTTTTAATCCGATATACTGCATACTCATATTAACGTGTCCCTCCCTTTAAGCTTCTGCAAGATTTGACAAAGCATCATCAATCGCTTTATAATAGCTGTCAAATAAATCCAATTTATCATTCGGTACATCGTATTTTATCTTGATTAATTTATCAAACAGACCGGTTTCATTAATAAGAGAAATAGGTATCTGCTTGGCAATATAGCGTTGTGCTTGTTCATACAGATAAAGGATTACCTGCATCATTTTAAGCTGTTTTTCCATGGATACAAAGGTATCGTCCTGATGAAAGGCATTTTGCTGTAAGAACCCTACACGGATTACATTAGCAATCTCAATAATCAGCTTTTGGTGATCCGGCAGAACGTCCGAACCGATTAATTTGACGATTTCCATCAACTGCGCTTCCTGAGAAAGGAGGTTGGATATTTGCTGGCGACATTTCAGAAAGTCCCTTCCGACCTGGGTGTTGTAATAATTGCTCAAGTCATCCAAATATTCGCTGTAACTGGTCATCCAGTTGATAGCGGGATAGTGTCTGGCATAAGCCAGGGATTTGTCCAATGCCCAGAAACAACGGACGAAACGTTTTGTGTTTTGAGTAACCGGCTCCGAAAAGTCAGAGCCTTGCGGAGATACTGCGCCGATGATGGTGACCGAACCTTCTGTGTCGTTTAAATTGACCATGTATCCGGCACGTTCATAGAATTCCGAAAGACGGGACGGCAAATAAGCAGGGAAGCCTTCTTCAGCCGGCATTTCTTCCAACCGTCCGCTGATTTCACGAAGCGCCTCTGCCCAACGAGAGGTAGAGTCTGCCATTATTGCAACATGATAGCCCATATCACGATAATATTCCGCTAAAGTGATTCCGGTATAAATAGAAGCTTCACGGGCTGCCACCGGCATATTAGAGGTGTTGGCAATCAATGCGGTGCGATCGGTCAATGCTTTTTGAGATTTCGGGTCGATCAAGTGGGAAAATTCATCCAACACCTGTGTCATTTCATTGCCGCGTTCACCGCATCCAATATAGACGATAATGTCGGCGTCGCACCATTTTGCAAGCTGATGCTGCGTCATTGTTTTTCCGGTTCCAAACCCGCCCGGGATTGCGGCGGTACCGCCTTTTGCAATCGGGAAAAGGGTATCAATAACACGCTGCCCCGTAATGAGCGGTCTGGTAATCGGTTTCCGTTCCTTTACAGGACGGGCGCGGCGGATCGGCCATTTCTGACAAAGCGTTAAATCCTCTGTTTCTCCGTTTGGCTTTTTGATCGTTACGACGGTGTCATTAACAGTATATAATCCATTCGGTTTTACGCTGATTACTTCACCCTCCAAATAAGGGGAAAGCATACATTTATGGAGAATAAGCGCTGTTTCGGGGCAGGTGGCATAGATATCGCCGCCTTTTAGATAATAGCCGGGTTTGGCGGTGATCGTTACCTCAAATTGTCTTTCGGTATCCAGAGAGGGAACATTGCTTCCTTCTGAGATAAAGGCGCCTGACTGCTCTGCAATTTTTTTCAGCGGGCGTTCAATACCGTCAAATATATTGGACAATATTCCGGGGCCTAAGTTGGCGGACATCGGAGCGCCGGTAGGTTCAACCGGTTCACCGGGGCAAAGTCCGGTAGTGGATTCGTATACCTGTATGGTAGTGATTTTATCGTTTACGCTGATAACTTCGCCAATCAGACGTTTGTTTCCCACATACACCATTTCAAGCATGGAGAAATCCTTGCTGTCTTTAACGGTGACAACAGGACCGTTGATTGAAAATATAACATTATTCAACAGTATAACATTCCTTTCCTCAGGGTAATATGCAAAGGACAAACGTCGGTTATTAACAGCTTATTGCTCCTGATTGATCATCAAACCGCTTGTTTGAATAAAATAGGAAACCAACTCATTCAATTTGGAATCAAAGCTTTGATCAATCATCATGCCTGCAGATTTGTCCAAGAGTATAAATCCGCCAAGCCGAATGCTGCTGTCCTGTTCAATGGTAAAATGCTGGTTAAAATCATTTTCCTTCAGAAATGTAAGATCTTCCTGACGGACAAGGATTTTTGCATCAGGGAATGAATTACTGTCTGTGCAGTCCCGGATACTGTTCATTAAATAAGTTTTATAGTCACTGCTTTGCGCAAAATCACTCAGTTGTTTTTTGACATTTTGAAACACTTTTTCTGAAATTTGGTTTCGGTAAAGCAATAATTCCCGTTTTGCGCTTAATTCAGCCTTTGCCATTTGCCGTTTTATGTCAGATTGAATCAGATGTACCTGATCTTGCATATAATCAAAATATTTATCCATTATTTGTTCATGATGTTCGGACAGAGCGTTTTCTTTGTAGCGGTCTGCCTCTTCAATCGTGGCGTTCACTTTTGAATCTACATCTGAAAAAATAATATTTTCAAAGCGTTGTAATTTTTCGTCGATTACGGACATAATATAATCCTCCTGGAATTATCCCTGATACTGTAAGCGCAGATTTATTCCGATGCTTACGGTATCTTTATAGCGGCGAACAATGAATAAAATGATAGTTTAATAACACTTTCTGTCACTTTTTGGCAGAAATATCAACTGCCTTAAAAATGAAGCAGAATCCGTCATAAATAGATCAATAACAGACGGAACCTTTTCTGAAACAATCTGAGAAGATAAGAAATATGGATTTTTCAGATGTACCCGAAAACAAAAACATATGTCAATTCAAACCGAACTTTTTAACAATATATTTCAGCAGAAATGATGGGTAAATCCTAAAGAAAAATGAAAAGATAAAACTTTAAATTTGAATACCGATTGCTTCATAAATATATTGTGTAATCGTATCGCTGATATTAGAAGTACCGTGACGATCAGGAATTTCTACAATCAACGGGCGTTTACGATTTAGCTTGAAATCATATATGATTTCGGGACATCGTTTCATGAGTTTTTCTGTAATTAAAATAATCCCGTATTCCGGATCATTGCAGATATCTTCCAATTTTTGGGCAATTTCCTTTTTTTCATGAAGAACGATGCCCTCAATCCCGGCAAGGCGCATGCCGATTTGTGTATCGATATTATCACTGATTAAATAAAACTTCATCGTCATAGCCTTTCCTTGCAGAATGCTGCAACAAGATTTCGTTCCTTTCCTGAATAGGAAGGAAACTTTCTAAAGAAGTCAGGAAAAATGAGATTGCCGCGTAAACAAATCAAAATTTAATCTGTTTTGCGTACGCTCCTTATAATTTACCTAAAATCATAAAGGAGATTAACAAACCATACAATGCAACACCTTCGCCCAAAGCAACGAAGATCAATGCTTTACCGAATGCTTTCGGATCTTCGGAAAAAGCGCCGATAGCAGCAGGGGCGGCAGAAGCAACAGCAATACCGGCACCCAAAGCAGACAATCCGGTAACCAAAGCAGCAGCAAGATATCCCATACCTGCGGCACTGCCGGCAGCTGCTCCGGTCGTTTCAGCGGATACGATACCGCTTACCGGGAAGAAGATAGATAATGCGATGACACCAAAGAATGCACATAAATTGTAAATAACAGCGCGTTTTGCCTTTTTACCGGTAGTAACACCTCTGTAAACGGGGATCAGCGGCATAGCTAACAGGACTACGATTGCAAGCGGAATTAAAAATTTAATCATGATAAGTTCCTCCATTGAATGAAAAGTGTTCGGCTCTCGCCGATTGAGCAATATTTTTATTGCGCCGCACCCCAGTGTGCGAAGCAAAATAAACCAATGCCTGAAATACTGAAAGCAGAATAGACAATATCGTTATGAGAAATATCTGAAATCGATACTGTTTTTATTTTTCTTCTTCGACTAAATAATTAATTTTGGAAACAATAAACGGCTTTCCGTCGCCTTCGAAGAAACGGCTGAAAATTTCGTAAAACTCCAATCTTAACACCTGAATGCCGACAATTAAGCCTTCCATTCCCATAACCAGGATATTTCCGAAAATAATAACAATCGGACTTCCTACGGCGTTGAAAGAGTGAGCCAGTGTGAATACAACTGCCATCATTCCGGCATGGCTGAGAATAAAACCGCCGACACGGAGGAATGACATTGTGTTTGTGACATAGCTTAATAAAAATTCAAACAATTCGAAAAAGTTTTCGGTGATGAACCCGCCGATACCGCCTTCGGGCTTGATATCTTTTCTTTTTTTACAGAGCTTGGACAAAGGATCGCGCAAAAACATTAACAATAAAGGAATGACAATACATATAATAATAAAGATCGGATGAAAGATATTGATATCCAGCAAAAGCATTAATCCGGCACCGATTAAAATACTGCCGTATAAAACTAAACCTGCCAGACCGTTGGCACCGAAAAAAGCTCTTTCATAATTTTTATGCTTGATTCCCAATATAATGTTAATGCAGATCGTCAGGATAATCATGAGAGCGCCCAGAATAACGGCGCCGATCAGAATATTGTTTGTGGACTCCATTACTTCAATCGGTTTGCTTTCCAGATGGAATACCTTTTGGTAGAAAGGATCCAGTAAATCTTCAAATCCGAATACCGATCCGTAAATGACTCCGAAGAAAGCACTGGAAAAACCGATGCGAACGAATATTTTTCCCATATCCATTTTTTTCAGCTTATACATTAAGTAGCCGATTAACGAGATAACCAGCCCTTGTCCGACATCTCCGAACATCAATCCGAACAGAAGGGTATAAGTGATTGCGACAAGCGGCGTTGGGTCAATATCAGTATGAGAGGGGAGCCCGTACATGGTTACAAAGCTTTCAAACGGTTTGGAAAACCAGCCGTTTTTTAATTTAACCGGCGGAGTTAAGGACGGGTCGGCATCTTGCGGCTTCACAATACAGCTTACACTGCGGATATTTTTAAAAGCGATTTGAAATTCCTCTTTTTTGGAAAAAGGGATAAATCCGTTTAAATAAAAATGGTTATTGAATACCGCAACATATTTTCTCATGTCGAAAGTTTCATTTAATGACGTCAGTTTGCTGAACAGTGTATTCATTTCTTCCATATGTTCATCGCTGATTTTTTTCAGTCGCTCCTCATAGAAACGATATTGTTTCTCGGACTCTTCCAAAGTATGCAGGATTTCTTCAATGGCACTGTCTGGCGTACCGTGTGCATAATCCGGAACCCAAATCCGCTCGTAAAATAATGAGGCAAAAATATCATCTATTACCGAAATCTTTGCGGTCGGAGCGATATAATATCCCCAATAATAATCATCATTGTGGTCATAGTCAAAGAAAAAGAATGTTTTATGGTCGTAATATGACAGCTTTTTGTAGCTATCAACCGGCAGACGTCCGAATCTTACCTGAACTTCTTTGCAGGCAAAAAGCGTATCGAAATCGACAGGGCTGCCTTTTAAATGTTCCAATTGTTTAATTGCCTGCTCATAATCGGAAATTTGCTTTTTTAAAGCGGATTTTTTCTCACTCAGATCATGTACGATGCTTTCCAATTCATCTACTTTGGCTGCAAGTTGATCATTTGGAATATTCAATGCGGAAAAATCGGCATACTGTACTTTGATTGATATATCTGCGGCAATATCCAGTAATTTCTTCAGCGGTGCAGAATAAGGGTTGGTTTCATTCAGCAGTACAAATCCGGTTCCGGCAGTATTGTGCACGGCGGATTCAATATGAAAGCATTCACTGACGCAGCATTGATTTAAGGAAGCGTCAAGATCTTCCATATTGCCGACGATATTCACCAATGCCATTTTTTCAATTGACATCGCTAATTACCATCCTTTCATTTTTCATTAAAAGAGAACCAGCAGTTTTCGGATTTCTTCTGCCGACAAATTGTAGCGAACACCCTCAATAATATTGGTGATGTTGATTAGTTCAATTTGAGCCAACGACATAAAGCAGTATACAACTGCCGGTGCGTTTGAAGAAAATCGCAGCAACTGTTTATTATAATACGCATTTAACCGTCTGATATCATCTTCAATATAGGAAAATTCATCGTTGTCAATTTTATTTCCATAGGAACTGGAGTTGATCATCCGGAAAATATCTTCGCCGGATTCTGCTTGCAGCAGATTTTCCAATCGTTCCTTTTTGAGCCTATATGTGAAAGGAAATAAATATTTTCGTATTTCCTGCCCATCCATTTTAAAGAATGATTTCAGGCGGAAGATCGTGGAAACATTGATTAACTCTACTTCGATTTTTAATATCTCTTCCAGTTCATCCCGGTGCTTTCCTTTGAAATCACGCTGAATCAACGAAAACATTCGTGTGTAATATAGTGTACGCAGCGAAACTTCACATCCGGTATAATCAATCAATTCTCCGTTTTTCGGTGTGAATTGCCGTATTACCTTTTCATAAGGCGTTTTATCAATAACCTCAAGTAATTCTTCAAAGGTTTTGATCTTGGCAAGCTTAATCATCGGAAAAGAGGCGTGTGAAATCAGATATCCCGGTAAATCTACAATAAAATTCTCAGTATTATTCGCATTGATGCCCATAATGCAACGAAGAATTTGCTCAATTTCAAGCCGTGAGACAACAAAAGACAAAAAGTTGCTTTTCCCCGAAACATCGTAATGCGTCAAACGGATATATTTATTGAATAAAGATTTATGAAGCAGCAGTTCCAGCTGACCGCGGTGAACACTTTCCGGATAAATGTTGGATAATACGTCAGCATAGCCGGGAGTTTCTTTTAAGTAAGAAGCAATTTCCCGAACTGACTTCATTCGAACAAGATCCTGATAGTTTTCATTCGTTAACCGCTTTCCGTACATGGCGCGGGATTTTGTGATCATAGCTTTATTAGAAAGCGAATTTAACACACTATCATGTCTCCCTTCCGTTTATTAATCAGTATCTATCATTTATTTATTGAGAACCTTCTGAAACAAGTCACGTTCCCATTTTTCGTGGTATTGTTCATACATATGATCCAGCATTTTTTTCTGCTGAGCAAGCTTTTCGGATAATACACCGATCTTTTCAGCCAGCATAACGTTTTGATTTTCTCTCATCCGATTTAACTTGTCGTTACTGTTTTTTTGTGTATCGAGATCCATCTTTTTTATTTCTTCTAATGTATCTTGTTCGGCTTTTTGCTTATAGGCTTCTGCATCGATATATTTTTGTTGAGCCATTTTGTCTATTTCAATAATCTGTTGAATAATTGTTTGCATGATTGATGACCAGCCTTTCTATCGGAATCACCGCTTAGGATAAACGGAGGAATATCATTGTTTGAGTTACTTTGACCGCAAACAAAGATATCATATTGCATTTACAGGAAGTATTATCTTCCTATTAATAATATATACTTAATATATACTTTTTTTATTAAAATGGCAATATTCAATGTGTCAAACATAAACAATTGTTGTATGTTTGATTTGTACAAAAACAACAATCCGAATCGAAAAATCGTATTTTGCAGCAGGGCGAATTTTATTTCTTTTGTAATAAAATATTTATGAAAAATTTGGAAAAGGATTGAAAAAAGACCAAAATACAGGTATAATAAAAACTGCTTTATTTTATTTCGTCAGGTCGTATGAAAACTCAAATATATATAGGAAGACGATGATAATTTAGCAACAACAAAATGAAGGAGAATGTTTTAAAATGATAAGTAATATGCACTTTGCAGGAGAAGATAAAAAGGTCAGAAAGTATCTGCTCCCGAAAGCGGTGATCTATAAAGCCGGAGGTGTAAGCGGAGAGGACAATTTGCTGGTTCAGAAAGATGTTCAAATATCCACTGACGAGCCTGATAGTATGGAAATGAAAAACACCGGCGACGGCACTCATGCTGTAATTTTACTGGATTTCGGAGTGGAATTTGCCGGCGGCATTAAAATTTTGACGGAGAGATGTGACGGCGGTCTTGTAACGCCTGATTTTCGTCTTACTTTCGGAGAATCCGCAAATGAGGCAATGAGTAATATCGGTGATAAGAACGCTACGAATGATCATTCCATTCGTGATATGAATATTCAACTGACGCTGTTCAGTGACATGGAATTTGGTCAGACAGGATATCGGTTTGCCCGATTGGAACTGCTGTCGCCGAACACCTCTGTGCGAATCAAGTCTGTTTTGGGTGTCTTTACTTATCGCGATTTGGAATATAAGGGGAGTTTTTGCTGCAGTGATGATCTGCTTAACCGGATATATGATGTAGCTGCATATACCTGTCATTTGAATATGCAAAATAATCTTTGGGATGGCATCAAACGCGATCGTTTGGTATGGATCGGTGATATGCATCCGGAAATGCTGACCATCCGTACCGTCTTCGGCTATGATCAGTGTATTGAAGAAGGATTGGATTTTGCCGCCCGTCAAACACCTTTGCCCGACTTTGCAAACCATATGATTACCTATTCCATGTGGTGGTTGCTTATTACTTGGGATTGGTACTTACACAACGGAAAAACGAATTTTATCATGGAGCATCGGGAATACATAGAAAAATTGCTGGAGCAGTTCACGGAATTGGTATTGGAAGACGGACAGGATTTGCTGGGAGAATATCCAATGGGATACTTTCTTGATTGGCCCACCAGCGATCTTAAAGAGGCTCGCGCAGGAGTTCGTGCACTATTTGCAATGGCGCTGAAAGCAGGAGCAGGGCTTTGCGATTTGTTCGATAATCAAAAATTAGAGGAAAAATGTATTCGTAAAGCAGAACTGCTGGGAAAAAATATTCCGGATGAGTATGGAATCAAAGCGTCTGCGGCGTTTATGTCACTGGCGGGGCATCTTGATCCGAAACAGGCTGCCGATGAAGTGCTGTTGGTAAACGGTGCAAAAGATATTTCTACTTTTTTAAGTTATTATCAACTTTCTGCAATTGCCAATGCAGGCAAGATGAAAGAAGCTTTGGATATTCTGAAAGAGTATTACGGCGGAATGCTTTCGGTAGGTGCGACTACTTTTTGGGAAGACTTTTCAGTGGATTGGTTAAAAGAGGGAAGCCGACTGGATAAAATATCCGGCGAAGGAGAATATGATATTCACGGAGATAACGGCGCATATTGCTATATTGGATATCGTCATAGCTTGTGTCATGGATGGTCTTCAGGACCGACCGCTTTTTTGGCGGAGCGAGTGTTAGGTATTCAAATTGCAGCGCCCGGATGTAAAAAAATAAGAATCCGACCGGATTTAGGACAGCTGCAATGGGCGAAGGGAACATATCCGACTCCATATGGAGTGATATCGGTTTCTCATGTGAAACAAGCCGACGGCAGCATTAAAACTGAGTATGACGTTCCGGGTGGCGTAACAGTGATTGATTAATCATTTTTGAAGGGCTGTTCAGTTCCTTTACAATAAAAAAGCACTTCCTTTCAATTGGTTTTGAAAGGAAGTGCTTTTTTATTGAGTTGTACGGCGATAGCTGTTTCAGTAGACATTGATTATAAAATAATACAGATCAGACCGCCGCAGCCCTCATTGATAATCCGTTCGATGGTTTCCTGAAATTTGAGCCGTGCGTCCTGAGGCATACGGTACAGCTTGTTGTGTAAGCCTTCGTTCACCAGTTCATGAAGTGATTTTCCGAAAATATTGGATTCCCAAATTTTCTTCGGATTTTCTTCAAATTCCTTCAGCAGATACATGACAAGCTCTTCGGATTGTTTTTCGCTGCCGACTAACGGATTGACTTCAGCGGTGATATTGGCTTTCATCATATGGATGCTTGGAGCAGAAGCTTTCAGTCGAATGCCGTATTTTCCGCCTTGTTTGACAATTTCCGGTTCTTCCAAAGAAAGCTCGTCAATCGTCGGCATGACGATTCCGTATCCGGTTGCGTCCACCTCTTGCAGAGCACCCTGAAATTTTTCAAATTCTTTTTTCATTTTAGCAAGCTGTATCATGGTTGGCATCAGCTCGGATTCACCGTTTATTTCCAAGCCCGTAGCTTCGCCCAGAATTTTGTAAAACAGTTCGCTTTTGATGTTGAGAGAAATCCGTGCGCATCCGTTCCCGAGATCAATATTGTCAATATTGGCACGGGTTACATACTCACACTCGCTGATATCCTTGGTAATGCGATTGACCTCGCTGATATGGTTGATGCTGCAGGCGGATTTTTTAACGGAATCATAGACACTTTCTTTGAGCCAGTGTCCTTTTTCCAGTGTAGTGATCCATTTCGGCATGTCTACTGATATTTCTTTGATCGGAAATTCAAACAATACCTTAGTCAGGATGTTTCTGATATCGCTTTCCGTTAAATCAACACAACTGACTGCCATGACAGGAACGCCGTATTTTTCCGACATGCCTTCTGCAAGCGTTTTAGACGCGGCAGAGTTCGGATTCACACAGTTGAGCAGAATGATAAACGGTTTGCTGATATCTTTTAGCTCATTGATGACTCGTTCTTCTGCCTCTTCGTATTCGGAACGCGGAATATCGCTGATGCTGCCATCGGTAGTGATAACTAAGCCAATGGTGGAGTGTTCGGTGATTACTTTCTGAGTGCCCACTTCTGCCGCCATGTTGAACGGGACTTCATTTTCAAACCATGGAGTAACAACCATTCTCGGGGCTTCATTTTCGATATACCCGATGGAGCTCGGCACAATATAGCCAACGCAGTCAATCAGGCGTACATTCATTACTGCGTTGTCATCCAGCTGGATTTTAACGCCCTCTTCCGGAATAAATTTGGGCTCGGTTGTCATAATTGTCTTTCCGGCGGCAGATTGGGGCAGTTCATCTACCGCGCGTTCTTTCCGAAATTCACTGTCAATGTTTGGAATAACCAGCGTTTCCATGAATTTTTTAATAAAAGTGGATTTACCCGTTCGAACCGGGCCGACAATACCGATGTAGATGTCGCCGTCTGTTCTTTTGGCGATATCCTGATAAATATTACTGTTTTCCATATAAATCTATTCAATCCTTTCTGAGGCTTTGCCCGGTTTGGCTTGCCAAAATTCCGGTTGTAAATCTGCGGTATTGCCTTAATCCACAATCGGAATCAAAACCATTCCGCGTTTTTCTATTTCATCACCGGTCAATCCGTTATCGTCAATAATGGAACGAACCGATGTATTATAACGTTTGGCAATATCCCAGATTTTTTCTCCCTCGTCTGCAAAATACAATTTCAGTGCGGCGTCATCGGTGCGGATCTTTGGATTTTCGCTGTTCAGACTGATATCGGTAATCATTTCACAGGAAACGATTTCATAAAGACATCCGGTTGTCTTGATTTCGGTGCGCAATTCGATTTGATTGGCTCCTGCCATGCTGTATCCGACCGAGATGATACAACTGCTGTATTTTAAAACGGAATCTTCATTTGTTAGTGCGCAGATGATCTCATAATCGCAGGGAACACTTCTTTCGAGCATACACGGCATTTGTTCGTGATCTAAAGCTAAAATTTCAATATTAATGTTGCCGGAAAACTGAATTTTGCCTTTGACACAGTTGACACCGGTCGGAATGTATTCACACCGCACATCATAGATGCAATCAATCTGGTCATTCGGAAAATCCATGGTGTTTTTGCAAATGTTGGTTTCGTTGATTACCGCAAGCAATTTTTCCAGTTTTACATTTCTCTTATTGCATTCTGACTCATAACAGGTAGAAAACATATCGCTGACAATTTGTACCTCTTTGTTTCTGTCGGCAGTGCATTCTGCGTTTACGGTGATTTCCACAACCAGAATTTTGTTTTCACCGGTTCCGTCCTCTTTTAACTCAATCATGACATCGATCGGCGCAATATCAACGCTGCATTCATAATCTTCATCGATGCCGGGCATGTCGATAATTTGGCTGAGAAGCAGGGAATTTTCAATCAATTCCGGTTTTGCGTTTTCCGCTTCCGGCAAATATAAAGTATGGAGAAACGCTTCGCCTTTGCAGATGATTTTGTTGGCAATGAGTTTAACGTCGTTTAGCATGCAAACAGCATCGCTTGACAGGATGCTGTTGACTGCCGGTTTTCCGGCGCCGATTTCCAGCTCTTCTCGTACCGTAAATTGTTTGCTCGCGCATATTTTCATGCCGCCGACCGCAAGACTGTTCTTTTGCATCTGAATGCCGCATCCTGAGGCATCTGAAACAATATTTTGACTTTTTTGCTCGGTAACTTGGCATCTCATGCTGACTGCTCCGCGGATATCAAGGCGTTTGGGATTGATGACGCGGCAATTCACATAGTCGGATTTGGCAGCAATTTTAATCATAGGATTATCAGTATTGTTGTGTAAATCCACTGTTTTGGAAAATATGATTTTTTGGTCGATGTTTCTGATTTCATTGCTGTTTTCCGCCGCGTATAATACCTTGATGCAAACGATCGCATCGATATACAGCTTTCCGTCGGCAACCCGCTGGGAAGTGATTTTCGGAATCAGTTTGCATTTCAAAACTTTGAAGATGCTCGGACAGTAATCGGGAAGAAGATAATCTAATTCAACAGACTGTTCCAAATTGCTGTCAAAAATAACCTCATTTATGCAAACGGACTCATGGGTGTATTCAAATTCCATATGTTCTACCGCTCCTTTTACGATTTTTCTTAATTCATCTATATTCAAAACTTGTACCAGTTATGCAATGATTTTTTCTATTTATTAAAAAAGAACCGACCGATAAAACCATGCCGGATGCAGAAATAAAAATATGCATCGGATTTTAGTTTTATCAATCGGTTCTTTTAGAACAATATTTTCTTTTTTATCCTTTGTTCAGTGCGTTTAAGTACGCTTTAATACTAGCTTCAATAATATCGGTACTCAGTCCGCGTCCGGTAATGATTGCGTCGTTGTGTTTCATTTTTACAATGACTTCACCCAGAGCGTCTTCTCCCTCGGTTACTGATTGGATGGTGTAGCTGTCCAGTGTGAATTTAGAATCCACCATTCCTTCGATCGCCTTAAAGCAGGCGTCAATCGGACCTCCGCCCATCGCGGAGTTCTCTTTTTCTGTACCGTCAATATTGATTTTTACCGCTGCGGTTGCAGAAATCGTATTGCCGGTTTGTACCTGATAGCTGACATAGCTGATGTTTTGCGGTATTTCGATGTGCGAATTTCCTACCAAAGCCTCGATATCTTTGTCATTTACCACTTTCTTTTTATCGGCAAGTTCTTTGAATTTTGCAAACGCAACGGCAATTTCTTCGGGGGAGAGACTGTAGCCCAAAGTAATCAGGCGATCTTCAAACGCATGTTTGCCGGAATGTTTGCCCAATACCATTTTATTTTGCGGAATTCCGATGGTTTCGGGTGACATGATTTCATAAGTAGTCGGATTGTTTAAAACACCGTGCTGATGAATACCGCTCTCATGTGCAAAAGCATTTGCACCGATAATTGATTTGTTCGGCGCAATCGGTACGCCGGTAATGGTGGAGAGCAGCTTGCTTGCACGGTAAATCTGTTTGGTGTTGACGTTGGTGTATCCGTTATAAATATCCTGTCTGGTGTGCAGATTCATTACAACTTCTTCCAGTGAAGCGTTTCCGGCGCGTTCGCCGATGCCGTTTACCGTACATTCTATCTGTGTGGCGCCTGCTTTGATAGAGGCAAGGGTAGTTGCTACCGCTAATCCCAAATCATCATGGCAATGAACGGAAATATCTACCTTTTCGGGTGTAATAATGTGGTTTTTCAGATAGGAAATTAAATCGAACATTTCGTCCGGTGTCGCATAACCGACTGTATCCGGAATATTCAGTACCGTGGCGCCGGATCTGATTGCGGCATTCAGCACCTCGACCAGAAATTCCCGATTGCTGCGAGAAGCGTCTTCCGCTGAAAATTCCACATCATCGCAAAGACTTTTTGCGTATGCCACCATTTCGGAAGTGCGCGCAATCACTTCGTTCGGACTCATTCTCAGCTTATACTGCATATGGATATCGCTGGTCGCCAAAAAGGTATGAATACGGGGCTTTGACGCGGATTTTACCGCATCATATGCCCGGTCAATATCGCCTTTCACCGCTCTGGAAAGGCTGGCAACCGTACAATTTTTGATTGTTTCGGCAATCGTACGTACTGATTCAAAATCTTCCGGGGAGGCGATTGCGAAACCGGCTTCAATAATGTCTACGCCCAGACGTTCGATTTGCTTTGCCATTTCAATTTTTTCTTGTAGGTTCATGCTGCATCCCGGAGATTGTTCTCCGTCCCGCAGGGTTGTGTCGAATACTTTGATTTGCTTAGCCATAATCCATAACTCCATTCTGTATATATTTAGGAAACTGCTTTCAAAGAAAGCAAGACAAATTGCGCCTGATTTTTGCCAATCGGGATGCGTCCGGGAAAATAAAAAACGCTTTCGTCTCTGTAAACAAGAGACGAAAGCGTAAACTACACTCCGCGGTACCACTCTGATTGGCATTGAAACAATGCCCGCTTTATACATATCTGACAATATGTTCCTCAAGATAACGGCGAGGGAGTCCGGTCACACCTACTGTTAGTTCAGCTGACTGCTCAAGGGCGAGTTATAACAAACAAATCCCATCGTCTTACACCGACCGACGACTCTCTGCGGGCGATTTCATCTGCTTTTTTCCCTATCAACGCATTTGTTTTCCTATCATTTTCTATATCATATCTGATTTATCATTATTTGTCAAGAACTTTTTCATATTTTTAGCAAAATACGGAACCGTCTTTGGATATTACATTGGTTCGAAGAACGCGAAATTCCGAAAGCACAATATCGGCGCGGTTTGAAAATTCATCAAAGAGCAGGGAAGGGTTATAATTTTTTTCGGTTCCGGCAGGAAATCTCATTTCCAATTGAAGATAATCTCCGTTAAGAGAACTGTTGATCAAAGAAATGTCAGGTTTCAGGTTAACCGTCCGCTCTCCTCGTTTGGATTTTTTGATCACTTCGATACTGTCCGCCTCATAGAAAGATTCGAACAGACTGTATAATTTTTCGGCGGAACAGTTTTCTGCTTTTACTTCTACAATATACTCTGCCAATGCAATATCGGTTGGCTTTAATACAGGCTCAGCTACTCGGGTTACTAAAATGCCCTCCGGCATATTTTGATTGAGGATTTGCTGTACTTCTTGTAGATTCATTTCTTCAGTAAGCCTGAAATCCATTGTTTCAAAATCACTTTCATATCCAAGTGACAAAGGTAATGCAAAGGTCAGATAGATATGCGGATTAAAGCCTTCTGTGTACCAGACCGGCAGTCCTGCTCGTTTGAGAACACGCTGCATCAAACGGTTGATATCTAAATGAGAGATATATTTTGCCCGTCCCTTTTTTTGATAAAACATACGGATGTTTTTAAAATTATCCAAAGCAAGCACCTCCGATCATCTTATTGGCGCCACATCCTGCACACTGTTCCCGACAATTCTTTGTCACTGTTGCGGCATACGCTTTTTCACATTCCCGCTTTAAAAATGCCTTACTAATACCGTAGTCAAGATGTTCCCACGGCAATATTTCCTCAAAGCTACGTTTGCGATTGGCATAAAAAGCAGGTGTTAAACCACATTCTTCCATGGCTTCCATCCAAAGATTATATTTAAAATGTTCATCCCAACTATCTAGCTTGCAGCCCTTGTTCCAAGCTTTGAAGATAACTTCGCTAAGCCGTCGGTCGCCTCTTGCAAGAATTGCTTCCAGGACGCTGGTGTGCATTTCGTGATATTTGCAGGAGATTTTTTTGGTTGTTATCGTATCCAGCAGATGTTTTTGCTTTGCGTCAATCATCTCCATTGTATCCTGCGGCTCCCATTGAAACGGGGTAAATGGTTTCGGTACAAAGGTGGAAACACTGACTGTTACATTAACGCCTTTGCCCTTGGGCTTTCCGGGCAGATTATAATATAGGTTGACCACCTTTTGCGCTAATTCGATAATCCCTTCGATATCTTCCATGGTTTCGGTGGGAAGTCCTAACATAAAATATAGCTTGACAGAGGTGTATCCACCCTCAAAAGCAATTTTGCAGGAGGACATCACTTCGTCTTCACTGATATTCTTGTTGATGACGTCACGCAAACGCTGCGTTCCGGCTTCGGGTGCAAACGTTAATCCGCTTTTTCGCACGGTTTTTATTTTGTTTAACAATTCTTCTGAAAAGTTATCGATGCGTAAAGAGGGGAGCGTCATATTTATTTTGTTTTGTTCGGTAAAAGAAAGCATTTCTTCCAGCATCGGCTCGATCTGGGAGTAGTCGCTGGTACTGAGCGAAGAAAGCGATATTTCTTCATACCCCGTGGTATCGCATAAACTTTTCCCCTGACTGCATAAGGTATCGCTGCTTTTTTCCCTCAGAGGACGGTATATAAATCCGGCTTGGCAGAAACGACATCCTCGGATACAGCCTCGCATGACCTCTACAATAGCGCGGTCATGCACGGTGTCGATGAAAGGAACAACAAAATTTTTCGGATAATAGGACTTGTCCATATCCTTCATAATCCGCTTTTTAATGACAGCAGGCGCGCCGTTTGTCGGCGTAATTGCGGCTACGGTACCGTCTTGATGATAACTCACCTGATACAAGGAGGGGACGTATACACCCTCAATTTGTGCGGCTTGTTTTAGAAAATCCGCTTTTGCCTGTCCGCTTTTTTTGCAGGCTTTGTATAGGTCGATGATTTCGCCCAATACTTCTTCTCCCTCGCCGAGCGTAATTAAATCTACAAAATCAGCAATCGGTTCGGGATTACAGGCGCATGGTCCGCCTGCGATGACTAAAGGATCATTCTCTCTGCGTTCTTTTGCGTGAACGGGGATTTTTCCGAGATCAAGCATGTTTAATATATTGGTGAAAGAAAGTTCATATTGTAAGGTGAAACCGACAAAATCGAACTCTTGTAAAGGAGAAAAACTTTCTAACCCGTACAATGGAATATCATGACTGCGCAGTTGTTCTTCAAAGTCGGTTTCAGGCGCAAAAACACGTTCGCACCAAGTGTCTTGCCGGTCGTTCAGCAGGGAATATAAAATTTTCATTCCTAAGTGCGACATGCCGATTTCATAGGTATCCGGAAAGCAAAAGGCAAACCGGACTTCTACTTCATCCTTCTTTTTGATGACACTGTTGAGTTCGCCGCCGACATATCTTGCCGGTTTTTGTACTTTCATTAAAATCGGTTCTAATTGTTCTTTTAACATCATCATTCTCATTTCTTAAAAACATATATTTTCTTTTCATTTTGTCAGCTTGCAAAAATTCAAACAGAGCGAGCTGCAGATATTCATTATCATACAATAAAAAGCGGATTCCGTCAATCAGCAGAATCATGTAATTTTTCGAGGATAAAATCGGATTATTTTTTCAAAAAATGCTTGACAAACGGATTTCGTGCTGTTATACTAAACAAGTAAAACAAAGCAGAACTGCCGTTCTCACCCATGCACTGTCAATAGACATGCCGCATAGGTCAATATTTTGAGCAATGTGTTTTTATGGAATACATCTGTTTTTGAGTATTGAGCGTGGACGGTCTTTGTCCGCGCTTTTGTTATTTTAACTTTGAATCGGCTGTTTTGCAGCTATGAATTACAATGGGAGGTGCTTTACCATTAGCCAAAAAGAATTGCTTATCAACGAGGAAATCCGTGACAAGGAAGTGCGTTGTATTGACGCCGACGGCGCTCAGCTGGGGATTATTTCTGTCAAGGAAGCAATGCAGATTGCAACCGAAAAGAATCTGGATCTCGTGAAAATTGCTCCGCAGGCTACTCCGCCTGTATGCCGTATTATGGATTACGGTAAGTATCGTTTTGAGCAGGCAAAACGGGAAAAAGAAGCCAGAAAAAATCAAAAAACAGTTGATGTAAAAGAAATCAGAATGTCGCTGAATATTGATACGCATGACTTCGAAACAAAGGTAAATCATGCAGTCAAGTTTTTACAGGGCGGCGATAAAGTAAAGGTTTCTGTCCGCTTTCGGGGACGCGAGATGGCGCACACCAATCTGGGTACCGCATTGCTTGAGCGATTTAAAGACGCTGTGAGTGAAGTCGGCTCTGTGGAAAAAGCGCCGAAGCTGGAAGGCAGAAGCTTGGCTATGTTTGTTTCAGCAAAAGCCGCAAAGTAAAAAATTAGGAGGAATTTGGATATGCCAAAGATTAAAACACACAGTGGTGCGAAAAAACGTTTCAACCTGACAAAAACCGGTAAGGTAAAACGCGGACACGCATACAAGTCTCACATTCTTAACAAAAAAAGCACAAAACGTAAAAGAGGTCTGCGTAAAATTGGTTATGCCGATGTGACTAATGTTGCAGCTGTTAAGAAACTCATCCCATATAAATAAAATATGAGAAAGTTGCTGAATCAAACGGTAACTGTATAATAACCAATTTGGAGGTATATAATTATGGCTCGTGTAAAAGGCGCGATGATGACTCGTAAGAGAAGAAATAAAGTATTGAAATTAGCCAGCGGATATTTCGGAAGCAAAAGCAAATTGTTCCGTACCGCAAAACAGGCTGTTATGAAATCCGGTAATTATGCTTATATCGGAAGAAAACAGAAAAAGCGTAACTTCAGAAGCCTCTGGATCACCAGAATTTCTGCAGGCTGCAAAATGAACGGAATGAATTATTCCACTTTCATGAACGGTCTGAAAAAAGCCGGAATTACCATGAACCGCAAAATGCTTTCTGAGATTGCTATCAATGACTCTGCTGCATTTACTGCGATCTGCGAAAAAGCAAAAGCTGCGCTCAACTAAGTGAAGATACACGCTCGTGCCGTTTTCGGTGCGGGCGTCTTGTCTTATTCAAAACAGCTTTTCTTTTTATAGCGCTGCATCGGAGAGCACAAAAGAAAAATAAAAAAACGGTTTGATGAAAACAAGCAGGCAGGCGCATTATGCGATATTTTTAACCATATACCGACGAGATAGGAAGGGAGGAGCACAAGTGTTATTGATCACCAGCCGGGAGAATGCACATATCAAAGAATATTGTAAACTGAGATCCTCCAAAAAGCAACGGGATATGCAAAATTCTTTTGTGCTTGAGGGGCTGAAGTTAACGCTGGAAGCATATGATAACGAGGTAAGCATTGAAAAAGTTTTTTTAACGGAGCGGGTGCTGAAAAAGTATCAGGAAAAACTTTTTGAGTTGCTTAACAGCGGGATCACTGTTTTACAAATCACCGATGAAGTAGCAAAAAAAATGTCTGATACCGAATCGGCTCAGGGCATCTTTGCACAATGCAGCAAGCTTGACAAATTTTTATCTCCGGATACAATAGAAGATAACGGCATTTATCTGGCTTTGTCGGATTTGCAGGATCCGGGTAATATCGGCACGATCATTCGTACTGCCGAAGCAATCGGCATAAAGGGCTTGCTTTTAAGTGAAAATTGCTGTGATATTTATAATCCCAAAGTGGTACGTGCTACTATGGGTTCGGTTTTTCGTGTGCCGTTTCTGATCTCCGATAATTTTTGCAGGGATTTAAGAAAATTTTCCGATAAAGGGATTGTTTCTTATGCAACGGTGCTTGACGATGAGGCAAAGTCGATTACACAAGTTTGTTTCGGTGGCAGCGGTATTGCGGTAATCGGAAATGAAGGGAACGGACTGAGTCCGGAGGTTGTTTCCTGCTGCGATGAAAAAATTACGATTAAAATGAGAGGAAACACCGAATCATTAAATGCGGCAATGGCAGCCGGTATTATCATGTGGCAGATGCAGTTGTAAAAAAATCAAAGGGGAATGGTGATGAATATGTCGGATTTAAAGTATTGGATTTGGCTGTCGGAATTATTTTCATATGGCTCTGATAAGCCGAATGCACTGTTAGATGAGTTTGATATGCCCGAACGTATTTTTCATGCCGCCGAAGAGGAACTGGCTCGAACCGAGATATTAAGTAAAGATGATATTGCCAGGGTGATGCGTCATAGCCTGGACAGAAGCGAATATATTGAAAAAGAATGTGAAAAATTAAAGATTTCAATTGTGGTGCAGAATGATTCCCGATATCCGAGAAGGTTGAAACGCATCTACGGCGCGCCGGTTCTTCTTTATGTTTACGGTGATTTATCCGGTATTGATGAAGAGGTAGTAATCGGCGTTGTCGGTACAAGAGAACCTTCCGACTACGGCGCAGAGGTGACCAATCAGCTCTGTTATGAGCTGGCGGGATCCGGCGTGATTGTGGTAAGCGGCTGTGCAGTCGGCATAGATGCAAACGCACATCTTGTAGCGGTGAAAGCAGGAGGCAGGACGATTGCTGTTCTGGGCTGCGGATTGGATGTCAATTATCCGGCTGCCAATCATCAGCTAAAGCGTCAGATCTTATTGGGAGGGGGCGCTCTGATCAGCGAGCTGCCGCCCGGTACAACGGTAAACGGCCATTACTTTCCGACCAGAAACCGTATTATTGCAGGATTAAGTCTCGGTGTGTTGGTTACCGAGGCGCCCCTTCGCAGCGGTTCGATTATCAGTCTGAATCATGCGCTGGAACAAGGCCGGGATACTTTTTGCATACCACCTCATGATATTTATGATGCCCGTTTTCGCGGCGTTGTAATTCCGTTGCGCGATTATGCAAAAGCCGTTTATGATGCAAACGACATTTTATTTGAATATTACAATGAATATTCGCATAAACTTACAGCTGATAAGATCGTCGGAGAATATATGCGTCAAATTTCGGACGATAAATCACAGCTGAAAAAAGTAGCGGATGAATCGGCATACCAAATCAATGCGTCTGCCGCAGCAGAAGAAAAAAAAGCTCCGGACGGCGCATCATTGGGATTAACAGGCAACAAACTAATGGTATATAATCTGCTTGAAGCAGAGCCGCAATATATTAATGAAATCACTGCTAAGGCGGATATGCCGTTGCAAAAGGTACTGTCCACCATTACCGAACTGGAAATAGACGGCTTCGCGGTCTCTTATTCCGGGCAGAGATATGGCAAAGCAAAACAATAAACAAAGGAGTAATGTCTTTCAGAATGGGGAAAGGCTGAAAAACAGATGGCGAATTTAGTAATTGTTGAGTCACCTACAAAAATTAAAGGTATTAAGAAATATTTAGGCAGAAACTATGAAGTGGTTGCCACCAAAGGACATATCCGTGATTTGCCGAAGAGCAAGTTCGGTATTGATATTGAAAATGACTTTGAACCGAAATATATCAACGTGGTTGGCAAGGGGGATGTCATTAAGGATCTGAAGAAACAGGCAAAGAAATGCGGTAAAGTATATCTCGCGACCGACCCGGATAGAGAGGGCGAGGCAATTTCATGGCACCTTGCACATATCTTAGGTTTATCGCTGGAGGATGCAAACCGCGTTACTTTTAATGAGATCACCAAAACCGGTGTAAAGGCAGGAATGAGCGAGCCGCGTAAAATTGATCTTGATTTAGTGGATGCACAGCAGGCGCGCCGGGTGCTTGATCGGGTTGTCGGTTATCAGCTCAGCCCGTTTTTATGGAAAAAAGTACGTTCCGGATTGTCAGCAGGGCGGGTGCAATCGGTTGCAGTGCGCATTATTGTAGACCGAGAAGAAGAAATTCGGAATTTTGTGGAAGAAGAATACTGGACGATTGATGCACTGTTTTCTGCTAAAGATTCCGCTAAGCCGTTTCCGGCAAAATTTTACGGAACGGAAAAGGAAAAAATAGAGATCAAAACCAAAGAAGAGTCCGATAAAATTCTTGCGGAGCTGAACAATGCGGACTATTCTGTAAAAGATGTAAAAAAAGGCGTCCGAAAAAAATCGCCGGCAGCTCCGTTTACCACCTCTACAATGCAGCAGGAGGCGGCAAGAAAGCTCGGATACCAAGCAAAACGTACCATGAAAGTGGCTCAGGAGCTTTATGAAGGCGTGGATTTACCCAAACTCGGCGCGGTTGGTCTGATTACCTATATGAGAACGGATAGTCTGCGTATCTCCGAAGAGGCAAGTAAAGCAGCGAATGAATATATTAAAACAACCTATGGGGAAAAATACGTGCCCAAGACGCTGAATGTATATAAATCAAAATCCAATGCCCAGGATGCGCATGAGGCGATTCGTCCGACCATGCCGGAATTAAATCCGAATGAAATTAAGGACAGCTTGACCAGTGAGCAGTTTAAGCTATATAAATTGATATGGGAGCGTTTTATCGCCAGCCAGATGGAGGCTGCGGTTTTGGACACGGTTTCTGTGAATATCAAAGCAGGAAACTATCTTTTTAAGGCATCGGGATATACGGTTCGCTTTGACGGATTTACTGTGCTTTATGAAGAAGGCAAGGACGGCGAAAGCGAAAAGCAGGTGATTTTACCGAAGTTGGAATCGGGAGATGCGTTAACCCCGATCAGCCTGCTTGGTAATCAGCATTTTACCCAGCCCCCTGCAAGATATACCGAAGCAACGCTGATTAAAGCATTAGAAGAAAACGGAATCGGACGTCCGAGTACCTACGCACCTACCATTTCGACGATTTTGACCAGAAACTATGTTCAGCGGGAAGGAAAGCAAATTAAACCGACCGAATTAGGTGAGGTGGTAACCCGCTTAATGGAGGATCATTTTAATAATATCGTTGATGTCAAGTTTACGGCAAATATGGAAAAAGAGCTGGATCTTGTCGAGGAAGGCAAGATGAAATGGAAAGATACCATCCGTGAATTTTACGGAGATTTTTCCGATTCCTTAAAAAAAGCAGAGGTTGAACTTGGCGACGAAAGAATTAATGTTCCGGATGAAGTGACCGATATTGATTGTGAGCTCTGCGGCAAAAAAATGGTTGTAAAGATGGGACGGTTCGGGAAATTTTTGGCATGTTCCGGCTATCCGGAGTGTAAAAATACAAAGCGCATTGTGGTAGAAACCAAGGGAATCTGTCCGCTGTGCGGCGGCAAAATATTGGAGAAAAAGTCTAAAAAAGGAAAAAAATATTTTGGCTGCGAACACAATCCCAAATGCAGCTTTATGACCTGGGATGAACCGACAGGAGAAAAATGTCCGAATTGCGGTGCGTCACTGCTGAAAAAATACGGCAAAGCAGGCAAAATTTATTGCTCCAGAGAAGAATGCGGCTTTGAGAAGGGATTAAAGGAATAATAGCATAAAAGAAATGCGGTGCATTTCTTTTATGCTCCGCTTTTGCACTTTCCCACAAGAAGCAAGCGGGAATTTCGGACGGCGCATAGCTTGTCCGAAATCGTGCAAAAGCTTATTTAAGGAAAACAGTACAAAAGGAATGCACAGCATTTCTTTTATGCTCCGCTTTTTCACTTTCCCACGAGAAGCAGGCGGGAATTTCGGACGGCGCAAAAGCTCAGAAAGGAATGTTTATCAGAGTGAATACGGTAACCGTTATAGGAGCGGGACTGGCGGGCTGTGAAGCTGCCCATCAACTTGCGAAACGCGGAATACAGGTTAGGCTGTACGAAATGAAACCGAAGAAAATGTCTCCGGCACACCATTATCCGGGATTTGCGGAACTGGTGTGTTCAAACTCATTAAAGGCGGACAGGCTTGGCTCGGCTGCAGGAATGCTCAAGGCGGAGATGAGACTGTTTGATTCGGTGGTGTTGGAGGCGGCGGATCGGTTTTCGGTTCCTGCAGGAGGTGCATTGGCGGTAGAACGGACAGCTTTTTCCGATTATATTACCCAAAAAATAACGGCAGACAAGAATATTGAAGTCACATCCCAAGAAGTTTCCGAAATTCCTCAAGGAAATGTGATTGTTGCCACCGGTCCGCTTACTGCGGATGATCTGGCGGAAAATATCAGACAGATATGCGGCACGGAAACGCTAAGTTTTTACGATGCAGCTGCTCCGATTGTTACGGCAGACAGTATTGACATGAGCGTTGCCTTTATGGCGTCCCGTTACGATAAAGGAGACGCCGATTATATCAATTGTCCGATGAATAAAGAAGAATATGAGCGATTCTATCAGGCGTTGATTGCAGCCGAAATTGCTCCGTTAAAATCTTTTGATAAAGAATATTTTCGGGTGTATGAAGGATGTATGCCGGTCGAGGTTATGGCAAAACGGGGCGAGGATACCTTGCGGTTCGGACCGCTGAAACCGGTGGGACTGATCGATCCCCGAACCGGACATCGTCCGTGGGCAGTGGTGCAACTTAGAAAAGAAAATGTTTCCTCCAGTATGTATAATTTGGTTGGTTTTCAAACGAACTTGAAATTCCCGGAACAAAAACGGGTATTTTCCATGATACCGGGTTTAGCACAAGCAGAATTTGTGCGTTACGGCGTGATGCATCGAAATACTTTTTTGGACAGCCCCCGGCTGCTTACCGAATACTTTTCAATGCGGACTCGTCCGTCTCTCTTTTTTGCAGGACAGATGACCGGTGTGGAAGGATATATTGAATCTGCCGCTTCGGGCATCATGGCGGGATATCATATGGCAAATCTGTTAGAGGGAAAGCCGTTCCTGTCACTGCCCGACACGTCCATGATGGGAGCGCTTTCCAAGTACATCAGCGATGAAACGGTTTCCTGCTTTCAGCCGATGGGAAGCAATATGGGAATTTTACCCGAATCAGAGGAACGGATACGTGATAAAAAAGTCCGTTATCAAGCTTTGGCAGAACGAGGGTTAAAGGATTTGAAAACAGCGCTTGCCCAAGCGGAATCATTTTGAAGGTTTGAAAAAAGATGATAAACGATCATAGATTAGCAAGGAAAGGAATGGACGTAAAATGAAAATTGTGGTAGATGGTTTTGGCGGAGACAACGCGCCTCTTTCGGTTTTGGAAGGGTGTGCATTGGCAGTTGCAGAATATGATGACGTAGAAATTATTGTGACCGGCGATGAAGCAAACGTTCGTAAAGTAGCGGCGGAAAATAACATATCGCTTGATAAAATTGAAATCGTGGATGCAAACGGTGTGATTGATATTGAGGATGAACCGACTGATATTTTAAAAGCAAAAAAAGATTGTTCCATGGCGGTGGCATTTCAGCTGTTGGCACAGGGAAAAGGAGATGCTTTTGTCAGCGGTGGCAGCACCGGCGCAATTGTGGTCGGAGCCTCTTTTTTAGTCAAGCGGATCAAAGGCATCAAACGTGCGGCACTGGCGCCGATTTTGCCTACCGATACCGGTTGCTATATGCTGATGGATGCAGGGGCAAACCTGGATTGCCGTCCGGAAATGTTGATGCAGTTCGGCATTATGGGCTCTGTCTATATGAATAAAATCATAAAAGTAGATTCTCCTCGGGTTGGCTTGCTGAATGTAGGCGCAGAGGAAACAAAGGGAACCGATTTACAGCTTGGCGCATATCATCTGCTGAAACAATCGAAATTGAACTTTTGCGGCAACGTGGAACCTCGCGATGTGCCGGCAGGCGTTTGTGACGTTTTAGTCACCGACGGATTTTCCGGAAATGTCGTATTGAAGCTGACTGAGGGACTGGGAATGACGCTGATCGGTAATATCAAGGACATCTTCATGAAAGGATTTTTCTCAAAAATTGCAGCTGCCATTGTATTGCCGGAAATGAAAAAATTCAAAAAGAAAATGGATTACACCGAGTACGGCGGCGCACCGTTAATGGGAATATCCAAGCCGGTTATCAAGGCGCATGGCAGCTCCAATGCCAAAGCATTTAAAAATGCAATTCGGCAGGCAAGAGATTTTGCGCAGATGAATGTGATCGAGGAAATTAAGACTGCGCTTTCCGAAGCACCGAAAGCCGAAGAACAGGCTTCAGAATAAAGAAAAAGGGTCGAATCGTTATGAGTGAACTCGAAAACAGAATTCATTATACTTTTAAAAATAAAAAATTACTGCATGAGGCGTTGAGCCATTCCTCCTATGCCAACGAGGGAAAACGGACTCGAAGCAATGAGCGTCTTGAGTTTTTGGGAGACAGTGTGCTGTCGATTATTGTTGCAAAGCACTTGTTTACCCATTACACTCATCTTCCGGAGGGAGAACTCACGAAATTGCGGGCTTCACTGGTTTGCGAGAAATCCTTGCATGAGTTTGCTTGTGATTTTGGATTGGGTGAGTTTTTATTGCTTGGCAAGGGAGAAGAATTGACCGGCGGCAGAGAGCGCCCTTCTATTATAGCGGACGCTTTCGAAGCGTTGCTGGCGGCTATTTATCTTGACGGGGGAATGGAGCAGGCACGCAAATTTGTTCTGCAATTTATCCCGGAGCATTTGAATCCCAAACAGGCAAAGGGACTCAACGATTATAAAACTACTTTGCAGGAAATCATCCAGCAAAACAAAGAAGAAAAAATAGAATATGTGCCGATTGAGGAAACCGGTCCGGATCATGACAAAACCTTTGTGGTCGAAGTGCATCTGAATTCCAATGTAATTGGTACCGGTCGCGGAAAAAGTAAGAAACAGGCGGAGCAATTTGCAGCAAAAGAGGCGCTGGAGTTAATGGGATATGAAACACTCTAACATTGCTTTTTTTGTTCCGCATGTCGGTTGTCCACATACCTGTTCTTTCTGTAACCAGCGAAGTATTTCGGGAACAACTGTTTTGCCGACTGCCCGGGATATAGAAAAAGGATGCAGACAAGCTTTGACTGAAATTACCGACAGAGAGCATACTGAAATCGCCTTTTTCGGCGGTAGCTTTACTGCGATTCCGCGCGATTATATGCTGTCGCTGCTTAAAGCGGCGGAGCCGTTTTGCCAGGAAGGAATGTTTTCGGGTATCCGTATTTCTACCCGTCCCGATTGTATTTCCCGGGAAATGCTGGAGTTGTTGAGAGAGCACCATGTGACTGCGATAGAGCTTGGCGTACAAAGTTTGAATGATTGCGTATTAGCGCTGAATGAACGGGGACATACTGCGGCGGATGTAGCGAATGCAGTGCCGTTAATCAAGGCGTATGGTTTTTCTTTAGGTCTTCAGATGATGACCGGATTATATGGAGACAGTAAAGAAAGTACATACCGGACTGCCGAAAAAATCATAGCGTACCGTCCCGATACTGTCCGCATTTATCCCACTGTGGTGATTAAAGGAACCAAGCTGTGCGAATGGTATGAATCGGGAGTTTATCTCCCTCCGACACTTGCAGAGTCTGTGGAACTGGTTTCGGATTTAATGATGCGGTTTGCAGGCGCCGGAATAGCTGTGATAAGAGTCGGATTACATGCTTCGGAAGAATTGGAACGAAACATGGTTGCGGGAGCATATCATCCGGCATTTCGGGAACTGTGTGAAGGTGAAATTTATTATCGCATATTAACCAAAATGCTTTGCAAGGTAACCTATCGCGATGTGGTCGTGACGGTTCATCCAAAAGAGGTATCGAAACTGGTGGGACAATCCAAGGTGAATAAAATCCGGCTGAATCAAGCAGGATATCGTATGACTATCGAGCAGGACAATCGCTTGAAACCGTTTGAATTGCGTATTAAGGAAAAAAGGGAAGTGGATTATGTTACTTAAGTCATTGGAATTACAGGGATTTAAATCCTTTCCGGATAAGACAAAACTTACTTTTAATAAGGGACTGACGGCTGTTGTAGGTCCCAACGGCAGCGGCAAGAGTAATATCAGCGATGCCGTTCGGTGGGTATTGGGCGAACAGTCCAATAAAACACTGCGCGGGGATAAAATGGAGGACGTTATTTTTCTGGGCACCCAAACCAGAAAATCTCAGGGATTTGCCGAAGTTACCTTAACGCTGGATAATGCTTCTCGTGCGCTGGCAGTAGACAGCGATGAAGTCAGTCTGACCAGAAAATATTATCGTTCGGGTGAGAGCGAATACATGATAAACGGCGCCTCGGTTCGTTTAAAGGATATCAATGAGCTTTTGATGGATACCGGACTGGGAAAAGACGGGTATTCCATTATCGGACAGGGCAAGATTGCGGAAATTGTCGGCGCCAAAAGCAATGAGCGGCGTGAAATATTTGAAGAGGCTGCCGGTATTACGAAATTCCGGTATCGGAAAAACGAATCGGAAAAACGGCTGAAACAGGCGGAAGAAAACCTCATTCGTCTGCGGGATATTCTGGCGGAATTGGAAGCTCGGGTAGAACCGCTGCGAATTCAATCCGAAAAAGCGAAAAAATTTCTGAAATATGCCGAACAGAAAAAGATTCTGGAGATTACGCTTTGGATCAAAAATCTTGATAAATCAAAAAAGAATTTATCGGATCAAGAGGATAAAATTACTGCCTGTAAGGTGGAATATGACCGTTACAGCGATGAAATCGAACAATTAGAACAGCAGATCAATGATACTTATTCGGCAATGCAGAAATGCGCCGCGGATATTGACGATTTTCGTCGGGAACAGTCGGAAATAGAAGCGCAGATATCGGAGCGAAACAGTCAGATTGCAGTGTACAACAACGATATCGGGCATTTACGCAATAACATAGCGCAGGCAGAGGAAAGCATTGCTTCCATCAAAATGTCGGAGGAAGATGCCGAACACGAGATTCAGGATAAGCAGAAGAAAACCGAAGAATGCCGTAATCGTATTTTGCAAATTGCGGCAACCATAGAAAAAACAGAGCAGGAATTACTTCGTTTATCTGCAATCAACGATGATTTTGAAACAAGCATTGTTCAATTGAATGAAAAGTTGAATGTTGCTGCGTTGGAGCAGACGGAAGTCCAATTTAAAAGGAACAACGCAGAACGAATCATTCAGGAAAACGAGCAAAGCATTGATATGGTTCAGAACAATATCGAAATGAAAAAAGCGGAGCTTTTGAAAGCGCAGGAGGATTATCAGGAAAATCAGGTTTCGTTTGTGCGCATCGAAGAGCGGGAGCGGCAATTGCATAATTCCATAAAAGGATATGAACTCAAACGGGATTCTAAAGCCAAAAAACAAGCCGAAACGGAACAACTGTTTCATCAGCTGGATTTAAAAATAAAGGAAAAGCTGCAGAAATCCAAATTGCTTAAAGATTTAGAGCAAAACTTAGAGGGATATGCATACAGTGTAAAAACAGTGCTAAAGCAGGCAAAAGCCGGTGCTTTCCGAGGTGTTTTCGGCACGGTTTCTCAGATTATAGAGGTGGATGCGGCTTATTCGGTAGCGATTGAAACAGCCTTGGGCGGCGCCATGCAGAATTTGGTCTGTGACAATGAAAACACGGCAAAATCAGCAATTCGTATGTTAAAGGATCAAAACGGCGGAAGAGCGACCTTTTTGCCGCTAACATCGGTGAAAGGAACGGAACTGTCTGAGAACGGTTTAAAAGCTTGTGACGGTTTTATCGCATTGGGCAGCGAGCTGATCAAGGCAGATCCGAAATATGACGGTGTTATCAAATCCCTGCTTGGCAGAATTGCGGTAGTGGAGGATTTGGATGTTGCGGTCAATATTGCAAAACAATATCACTATCGTTTTAAGATCGTTACGCTGGACGGACAAGTTATTAATGCAGGGGGGTCGCTGACCGGTGGTTCCCAGAATAAGACTTCCGGATTGTTGAGCCGTAAAAATGATATTGCTCAATTGGAGGAAGAAGCGTCGGAGTTGACTCGGCAGAAAGCGGAAACGGAGGAAAAGCTGAGCGAACTCACTGCAGAGGTTAATAAGCTGAATGCAGAAATCAATGCAATTTTGAGTGAATTGCAAACGCTTTCAGAGGATAAAATCAGGTTTGAGGGCGATCAAAAACGCTTGGAGCATATTATTGCCGAGGATCAAAAACAGCTTTCTGACGTTGACACCGAAATCAAACGAATGACGGCAAAAAATGCCGAGTTAACAGAACAAATTTCCGGATATGAGCGTCGGTTGCAGGAATTATCGGATGATATTCAAAAGGCGAATGCCAAATTGGAGGAAAATAGCGGATTTCGGGATGAATTATCCAATAAACGCAATGAATTAGCCGACGAACTTTCAGAATGCCGTATTGAAAAAGCGGAATATGAAAAGGATATCGAAAGCCTAGAAAACGCAATTTCGGATATCATCAATCGGCGGAAAAATACGAAAGAACAGCTTACAAGGCATGAAAATGCGATTGATGAGCTGCGTCGGCAAATTGCTTATAACCAAGAGCAGATTCAATCTTGTGAAAGCACCGCACAATCTCACAGAGCCGAAATCGAAACGATAGACAGCAAGATTTCCGAGTATAATAAAAAGCGGAATGAACTGGATAAAACAACGACAGAGCTGCGGGCTTCCGAAAAAGAGATGTCGGGAAAGCAAGCCGGTGTTTCGCAGGAGCTTGCACGTCTGGAAGAACGAAAGATATCGATTCAAAAGGATTATGACGATATTATCTCAAAAATGTGGGAAGAATATCAACTGACCAGAAGCGAAGCAATGGGATTGGCAATTGAGATTGATAATCTGATTGCCGCACAGCGGGATTTGAATGAGATCAAATCTAAGATTAAGAATTTAGGAAGCGTTAACGTAGGAGCGATCGAAGAGTACAAGGAAGTCTCGGAACGCTATACCTTTATGAAAAATCAAATTGACGATGTTGAGGAATCAAAAAGTGAGTTGACCTCACTGATTTCTGATTTGACTGAAAAAATGGAAAACATTTTTTCGGAGAGCTTTCAAAAGATTAATGAACATTTCGGAAAAATCTTTGTAGAATTGTTCGGCGGCGGAAAAGCCGAATTGCTTTTAACCGAGCCGGAAAATGTTCTGGAATCCGGCATCGAAATTAAGGTGCAGCCGCCCGGAAAAATCATTAAAAACTTGGCTGCGCTGTCGGGCGGAGAGCAGTCCTTTATTGCGATAGCCATTTACTTTGCAATTTTGAAGGTGCGTCCGTCTCCGTTCTGCATCCTGGACGAAATTGAGGCGGCTCTGGATGATGTCAACGTCGTAAAATATGCGAATTACCTGCGGCTCATGAGCGATAACACACAGTTTATTTTAATTACGCACCGACGCGGTTCTATGGAGGAAGCGGATGTGCTGTATGGAGTTACAATGCAGGAACAGGGTGTGTCAAAATTGTTGACATTGCGGGTATCTGAAGTAGAAGAGCAGCTTGGTATGAAAAATATTTCATAGTAACGTATCGGCTCAAAAAGAAATGGAGTTTATATGGGTATTTTCAGCAAAATAAAAAGCGGTCTGCAAAAAACCAGAGATTCAATGGTAAAACAGGTGGAAGGAATGCTCGGCTCTTTTAAAAAGATCGATGAGGAGCTTTTTGAGGAGCTGGAAGAAATTCTGATTATGTCCGATGTCGGTGTAGCTACCTCTACCAAAATTTGCGATATTCTGCGGGAAAGGGTAAAACAAAACAAGATTACCGATCCTGCGCAGATTCGCGACGAGATAAAATCGATTATCGAGGAAATGGTATCGGGCGGAGAAGCACTTCATTTGACGACACAACCGTCGGTTATTTTAGTGATCGGTGTAAACGGAGTCGGTAAGACAACCACTATCGGTAAGCTTGCAGCCAATTTAAAGGCAGATGGGAAAAAAGTGATTTTAGGTGCTGCCGACACCTTTCGTGCGGCAGCAATTGACCAATTGCAGATATGGGCGGATCGTGCTGGTGTCAGCTTAGTAAAACACCATGAAGGCGCAGATCCGGCAGCAGTGGTATATGATGCCATCGTGGCGGCAAAAGCCAGAAAGTGCGATGTTGTCATTTGTGACACCGCCGGCAGACTGCATAATAAGAAAAACTTAATGGATGAGTTGTCTAAAATATCCCGTGTGATAGAGCGGGAGGCTGCCGAATGTGATGTTGAGGTGCTGCTTGTTTTAGATGCAACTACGGGACAAAATGCGGTTAATCAAGCAAAACAGTTTCAGGAGGCTGCCGGTATTACCGGTATTGTGCTGACAAAGCTTGACGGTACAGCGCGAGGCGGTATCATCATTGCGATAAAAGATGAATTGGGATTGCCTGTAAAATACATCGGCGTCGGGGAACAGATTGACGACTTGCAACCATTTGTTCCCTCCGAATTTGTGGATGCATTGTTTTCTTAAAAGAGGAAAGGAAGTCGGTTATGAAATTGATTCTTGCCACCAACAATCAGCATAAATTAACAGAATTCCGCCGTGTTTTAGATCCGATTGGCGTAACGGTAATATCCCAGAATGAAGCCGGCATTTCTGTTGACGTGGAAGAAACAGGAAAAACCTTTGAAGAAAATGCCAAGCTGAAAGCGGATGCAATTTATCAGTTAACCGGATTGCCGACGGTGGCAGATGATTCCGGGCTGGAAGTTGATATTTTGGATAATGCTCCCGGCGTATACACAGCACGCTATGCGGGAGAAAATGCAACTGATGCGGATCGTTACAATAAGCTGCTTGGAGAAATGAAAGCAGTAAAGGATGCAGACCGAACAGCACGTTTTGTTTGCGCACTGCATTATATTGATTCGGATGGCGTAGGGCATTCCATGAGGGGAGAATGTTTCGGAAAAATCGGATATGAGCCGAAAGGGGCAAATGGGTTCGGCTATGATCCCGTATTTATGGTGGGCAGCAAAAGCTTTTCGGAACTGTTGCCGGAGGAAAAAGACGCTGTCAGTCATCGCGGGAAAGCACTGCAAATGCTTGCAGATTTGATACAAAAACAAATAGAACCGGAAAGGGCTTGAGTTATAAAATATGCTTACAAGTAAACAACGCGCAAAATTGCGCGGTATTTCCAGCAAAGAAGATACCATTTTGCAGGTAGGAAAAAACGGAATCGGAGACACGCTGATCAAGCAGGTTGCAGATGCATTGCTGGCACGGGAAATCATAAAAATGCGGGTGTTGGAAAACGCCCTTATGGATCCACGCGAAGCGGCAGAGGAACTGGCTGAAGCGACAGAATCGGAGGTTGTGCAGGTAATCGGCACCAAATTTGTTTTGTATAAGCGCAATCAAAAAAATCCGATCATAGAATTATAAGATGATGAAAAAGAAAATAGCGATTTTCGGCGGCACCTTCAATCCGATTCATCTGGGGCATGTTCGTTTGGCAATGGCGTTTCAGGAACGGTTTCAATTTGATAAAATCTTATTGATTCCGACCAAAATACCGCCGCATAAGCAAGCGCCTGATTTGGCGCCGGACAAGCATCGGTATCATATGTGCCGTCTTGCCGTAAAGGATGCCCCATGCTTTGAAGTGAGTGATATTGAATTAAAGCGAAAGACCAAGAGTTATACTTATGATACTTTGGCAGAGTTAAAATCTCTCTATGAGGATGCTGAATTTTTTCTGATTATGGGGAGCGATATGTTTTTGACTTTTTTGCAATGGTACCGTGCAGACGAAATGCTTTCTATGGCAACGCTGCTGACCGCGGCAAGAGAACCCGGTGAGATGGAAATACTGGCTCAATATCAAAAGAAGCTGGAGCAAAAAGGTGGAAAATCCTTTATATTGGATGTTGCGCCGATGGTGATATCCTCAACCGAAATACGCGGACGTGTAAAAGCCGGAAAAACTTTAACCGGGTATTTGGACGAAGAAGTGATCCGGTATATTGGTGAACACAAACTGTATGCAGATGAATAAAGGAGAAAGAAGCTATTGTGCTGATAAGTGAAAATGAAATTTTGCAGTTATTGTCGCAAAAATTGAAACCGAAACGCTTGGAGCATAGTGTGAACGTGGCAAAGCGTGCCGAGTATTTGGCAGAGCTTTATCAATATGACAAAAGGATTGCAAAAATGACAGGATTGTTACATGATGTCTGTAAAAATGACAATTTCGATATTATGTTGCAAACAATAGCGAATAGTGGTATAATCTTAACTACTGTCGAACGGAAAAGTCCGCCGTTGTATCATGCAATTGCCGGTGCTGCGTTTGTTAAAGACGTTTTAAAAATAAACAACGATGATATGATTCATGCAATACGGTATCATACTACCGGCCGCGCAGGAATGTCTTTGCTGGAAAAGATCATTTTTATTGCTGATTTGACCTCAGACGACCGCTGTTATTCTGATGTCGAATTCGTTCGGAAATTGTCTGAAAAAAGTTTGGACGCGGCGATGTTGTATGCCATGGAGTTTTTGCTTCAGGATCTCATATCAAGGAAGCAGTTGCTTCATCCCGACAGCGTAGCGTGTTATAATGAAAATCAAAGCAGATGCATTGCATCTGCGCGCCGCATATAATGCGGCTGATCGGCACAAAGTGCCGGTACTTTTACATTGCAGCAATAAATCGTGCTGTTTTAGGCAGCACATGCGCCTATCGGCGAACAGCAAAACAGAGTTTTGATGATTTTTGTTATAATGAATTGAGAATGTGGGATAATCAGCAAAAGAACGGATAATAACTTGGAGGTAACATTTTATGACCGCAGATAAAGTGAAAAAAAAGAAAAAAATGAAAACAAAAGATAAAGTAATGTTGATCATTTCCATTATTATGATTATTGTTGCCGGACTGGCTTTGGCGGCGGTCGTATTAATGAATACCGGTCTTTTCTCAGAAGGAGACTTGAATGCTTCCATGGCGACTAAGCCGGAAATCAGCCATTTGACCAAAAATTTTCTGGTTTGTGGTTATGATACGGACAATGAAAAAAAGAATTTATCTTACCGAAGAAATCATATGGCGGATGTTATTATGGTGGTAAACTATGATATCTCGGCAAAGAAAGTGAATATTCTTCAAATCCCGCGCGATACTTATATTGATGATAAATATCCCACCGGTAAAACAAACAAAATCAATGCGGTAACCAACCAAAGTGAGAAAAAAGGCGGCGGTATTGAAGGGCTTGCTACAGTAATTAACGAAACTTTTGATATCCCAATTGATTATTACGTAACCATTACTATGGATAGTTTTCGCGGCATTGTGGACGTGCTGGGCGGAATCGAAATTGATTCTCCTACCGCCTTTACCAGTAACGAGGGCTATAAAATAAAAAAAGGCAAACAGTTGATGAGCGGTCAGATTGCAGAAGCTTTTGTTAGAGAACGGAAAAATAACGGCGGAGATTTCGGACGCCAGCGTTCTCAGCGTATCTTTTTGTCGGCGCTGATGGATCGTCTGCTGGATGCCAGTACCGGAGAACTGACTAAAATGATGCCGACGCTGCTTGGCAAGGTGACAACAAATTTGACGCTTGCCGAGATGCTGGATTTAGCAAAACAAGCACAGGGGCTGGAAAAATCAAACATTGTTTTCCATTCCGCGCCCGGTTCTTCCGGCTCATATAAGGTTGCCAGCGGTCAGAAATTGTCTATTTATTCATTAAATAAGGCATTGATGGCAGATCTATTAAATCAATATTTTCGTCCGTATTCGGATGACGTGCCGGCAGAAGAACTTGGTATTATCCAAGTGTTTGATAAAGTAACTGTGGAAGACACACAGGAAGCAATGGATAATATCGGCGCCAGCAGTACGACAAGCAAATCAAGTGAATAATAGAAATTACAATGATGAAATAAAAGAATGCGGCGATCGATATATCGCGAAAGGAGATTCCGATTTTTCATGACGGCAAACGAATGAAAATGTGAAATTAGTAAAAAATACTGTAAAAATTTTAGACAGTAAAAAAGCAGAAGAGCTTGTTGCCATCAGAGTAAAAGATTTGACAATACTTGCGGAATATTTTATAATAGCTAACGGAACCAGCAATACACAGGTGAAAATGCTGGCGGATGAGGTAGAATACCAACTCGGAGAAATGGGAATTAAGCCGCACAAGGTAGAAGGCTATCAATCCGGAAACTGGATTGTGTTGGACTATATTGATGTCGTAGTCCACATTTTTCTGACCGAAACCAGAGAGTTCTATTCTTTAGAGCGTCTTTGGGCAGATGGCGATGTGTTGAATACCGAAACAATTTTGGGTGAAAATTAGACAGAAAGCGAAAGGATTGTTATTCATGAAATACAACTTTTCTGAAATAGAAAAGAAATGGCAAAACATTTGGGATGAAAAGAATGTATTTGCCGCAACCAATGATTATACCAAGCCGAAATATTATGCTTTGGTAGAATTTCCTTATCCTTCCGGACAGGGCTTGCATGTAGGGCATCCGCGTTCCTATACGGCATTAGATATCGTGGCGAGAAAACGTCGGTTAGAAGGATACAATGTGCTTTATCCGATGGGATGGGACGCATTCGGACTACCAACCGAAAATTTTGCAATCAAAAATAAGATTCATCCTGAAATTGTTACCAAGCAGAATGTAGCTCATTTTAAGGAACAGCTCAAATCGTTGGGTTTGTCCTTTGACTGGAACAGGGAAATCAATACCACTGACCCTAATTATTATAAATGGACGCAGTGGATTTTCCTGCAGTTATTTAAAAAGGGACTGGCATACAAAAAAGAGATGTCCGTAAACTGGTGTACTTCCTGTAAAGTTGTTTTGGCAAATGAGGAAGTGGTGAACGGAGTTTGCGAGCGCTGCGGCGGTGAAGTTGTCCATAAGGTAAAAAGCCAATGGATGCTGAAGATTACCGAGTATGCTCAGCGTCTGATTGATGACCTTGATGAAGTGGATTATATTGATAGGGTAAAAATTTCGCAGAAGAACTGGATCGGACGTTCCACCGGTGCGGAAGTTGATTTTATGACTACCGCCGGAGATAAATTGACCGTTTATACAACCCGTCCGGATACCTTGTTCGGAGCGACCTATATGGTTATTTCTCCGGAACATCCATTGATTGAAAAATGGGCGGACCGGTTGGAAAATATGTCAGATATCAAAGCTTATCAGGAAGAAGCCGCTAAGAAATCTGATTTTGAGCGGACAGAGCTTGTGAAAGATAAAACCGGTGTAGAATTAAAAGGTGTAATGGGAATCAATCCGGTCAACGGAAAAGAAATTCCGATTTTTATTTCCGATTATGTTTTGGTGTCTTACGGAACGGGAGCCATTATGGCAGTACCCGGACATGATACCAGGGACTATGATTTTGCGAAAAAATTCAATCTGCCGATTATCGAAGTGGTAAGCGGCGGAAATGTGGAAGAAGCAGCCTTTACCGATTGCGAAACCGGCATTATGGTCAATTCCGGTATGTTAAACGGAATGTCGGTAGAAGAAGCTAAAAAATCCATTATTGCATGGCTGGAAAAAGAAGGAAAAGGTCATACCAAAGTCAACTTCAAATTGCGTGACTGGGTATTTTCCAGACAGCGTTATTGGGGAGAACCCATTCCTATTATCTATTGTGAGCATTGCGGATATGTTCCGGTGCCGGAAAATGAACTTCCTCTGATGCTGCCGGAGGTTGATTCTTATGAGCCGACTGACGACGGAGAGTCGCCGCTATCTACGATGGATAGTTTTGTAAATACCACCTGCCCGGTTTGCGGTGCTCCTGCAAAGAGAGAAACCGATACTATGCCGCAGTGGGCGGGTTCTTCGTGGTATTTTATGCGCTATTGTGATCCGGACAACATGGATGCTTTGGCAGCGAAGGAAGCGTTGGATTACTGGCTACCGGTTGATTGGTATAACGGTGGCATGGAGCATACAACGCTACATCTGCTGTATTCGCGTTTCTGGCATAAATTCTTGTATGATATTGGTGTGGTCAGTTGTAAAGAACCGTATCAAAAACGTACCAGCCATGGTATGATTCTGGGCGAAAACGGGGAAAAGATGAGTAAATCCCGCGGTAACGTAGTCAATCCGGACGATATTGTGAAAGAATACGGCGCAGATACTTTGCGTATGTATGAGATGTTTATCGGAGATTTTGAAAAGTCCGCACCGTGGAGCTCTGCCAGCATAAAAGGCTGTAAACGCTTTTTGGAAAAGATATGGAGCCTGCAGGATTGCTTGATTGAAGGGGATTCATATCGCAAAGAGCTGGAAGTGTCTTTCCATAAAACCATAAAAAAAGTAACAGAGGACATTGAATCGCTGAAATTCAATACTGCAATCGCAGCGATGATGGCACTGTTAAATGATATTCAGGATGTCGGCACAATCAACAGGAAAGAATATACTGATCTCTTGATTATGCTCAACCCTTTTGCACCGCATGTTACCGAGGAAATTTATCAGTTGTTGGGTAATCAGGATATGATTACGCACAGCAGTTGGGTGCAGTATGATGAGAGCAAGTGTGTCGAGAATACGGTTGAGATCGCACTGCAAGTCAACGGTAAGCTGAAATCCAAATTGATGATTCCGGCAGATGTAGCAAAGGATGAGGTTCTTGCTTTGGCGAAGAACAACGAAAAAATTAAAGAAATTTTAGCAGATAAAACGATTGTGAAAGAAATATACGTTCCGGGAAAAATCGTGAACATTGTTGTTCGTTAGTCCGAATAAAGCGAAAAATATTTCGTACATTGTAACAAAGAAAGAAAAAATTATTGTTCTTTGTTCCTAATTGCTAATATTTGCTTGACAATATTATGCTTTATATTGTATAATATATTTTGTTACACAATTATGTTGTAAACCTCTGCTGTTGTAGCAAAGGGAGGGAATAAAATGGCTAAAATCGATATCAAACCGAATGAGTCTTTGGATAGCGCTCTTAGAAGATTTAAGAGATCTTGCTCAAAGGATGGCGTTCTCGCCGAAGTTCGTAAAAGAGAGCATTATGAAAAGCCTTCTGTAAAGCGCAAAAAGAAATCCGAAGCAGCTCGCAAACGTAAGTTTAAGTAATTTATACTTATTACTGCCGATCGGTGAGTGTTTGGTAGTGTGAAAGGTGTAACTATAATTGTTACACCTTTTTTATTGTATAAAAAAGTGTTCGTAGGGTGATACCCGCCGAAATAATCTGATTTATTATACATTTGACCTGCCGACCATTCGTCAAATCCGATCATAATAGAACCCGGAAGCGGAAGGAACGCGAAAAAAATGAAGATTTTCCAACCTGATTTAATTGTAAAAAATGTGACTATGATAACAACAGAACTATTAAAAAAACATCATGTTAAAGCTTTGATATTGGATGTTGATAATACCCTGACAACGCACGGAAACCCGGAACCCGGGGAAGGCGTTATGCAATGGTTAGAGACAATGCGGCAGGCGGATATTCCGATGATGATTGTGTCAAATAATTCTCATAACAGGGTCAAACCGTTTGCAGAAATATTGCAATTGGAATTTGTATCCAGAGGCTTAAAACCGCTGACGGTTGGGATGACCAGGGCATGTAAAAGATTTGGTTTAACTCCGTCTGAGGTTGCTATTGTGGGAGATCAGCTTTTTACTGATATTTTAGGCGGAAAATTAAAAGGTATGAAATGTATCTTAACCGAACCTATTTGTTATGAATCAGGCGCTTTTTTTAAGCTGAAGAGAAAACTGGAAAATAAATTGATGAAAAGCAGAAAATCAAAGGAGGAAAAAGGATGACGGCCTTGTTTGGTCCTGCCGGTAACAGTGAAAGCTTTGCGGCAAACGGACATAAAAAAACGATAGAGGTACCTGCGTTTGTAAACGAATTCGGATTGACGGCCTATGAATATCAATGCGGGCACGGCGTTCGGGTCAGCAATCAATCCGCTGCCGAATTTGGTGAGGAAGCACGAAAATACAATCTTTCTCTGTCTATTCATGCACCCTATTATATTTCCCTTTCTGGTATTGACCCGGAAACACGAAATAAAAGTGTTGAGTATATTTTACAGACCGCCCGAGCGGCAAAAGCGATGGGTGCATCCAGATTTGTAGTACATTCGGGATCGGCGGGAAAAATCAGCCGTGAAGAAGCGCTGGAACTTGCAAAAGATACGCTGACGCGTGCATGGGAAGCCATGAGAGAGGAAAATCTGGATGATATTATTCTTTGCCCGGAAACAATGGGAAAATTCAATCAGCTGGGCAATTTGCAGGAAGTAATGGAGCTTTGCAAAATAAACGATCATTTTCTGCCTTGTATTGATTTTGGCCATTTGAATGCCAGAACACTTGGCAGTTTACAGTCGACAGCTGATTATGAGCAAATTTTGGATACGATTGAAAATGAATTGGGATTTGCCCGTTTGAAAGTTTTTCATTCCCATTTCAGTCAGATAGAGTATACCGAAAAGGGCGGAGAAAAGCGCCATTTAACTTTTGCAGACGAGGTTTACGGACCATTTTTTGAACCGTTGGCGGAACTGATTGCAAAAAAGGGGCTGACGCCTACTTTTATTTGTGAAAGTGCAGGAACACAAGCAGAGGATGCGCAAAGAATGCAGCAAATCTATTTAAACTGTTTGAAATAACCTTGAAAAAAAGAGTAAAATGTTTTATGATGAGGTAAAATACAAAAGAAGGAGAAATACAATCCGGTATTTTATGCCGAAATAGGATTGTGTACGGGAACAATGAGTATTATCCGGAAAAGAGTTTTAGTGCTGCACGGGCCGAATATCAACATGGTCGGTGAGCGGGAAACCAGTATTTACGGCAAGGAAACATTTGATTCCATTAATTTGCAGATTTTAGATTATGCTACATCGTTGGGATTGGAGTGTCAAACTTTTCAGTCCAACAGCGAGGGAGAGATCATTGACCATATTCATGCAGCCCGGCAGAATTTTGACGGCATTGTGATTAATGCCGGGGCTTACACCCATTATAGTTATGCCATTCGTGATGCCATCGCTGCAGTGAAAATTCCGTGTATTGAGGTTCATTTTTCCAATATTCACAGTCGGGAAGAATTTCGCTCCAAAGCAGGGATTGCGCCGGCATGCGTCGGACAAATTTCCGGTTTCGGAAAATACAGCTATCTGCTTGCCTTGCAGGGAATTCAAAATATTATCTGATGTATCCTAAAAGCGAGCACAGAAACGAGGGGTTGCAATTGACCGGATTAGATAGGCTGGCTGAAAAATTGCCGGAACAGGTTGACGCAGGCTTGATTATATCTCCGATTAACAGAAGATATTATACCGGATTTTTGTCTTCCGCAGGAGTTCTGGTTGTCATGCCGAAAAAAAGTTGTTTCTTTATTGATTTTCGCTATTATGAACATGCAAAAGCTCAAATTACCGATTGCGAAGTGATTCTTGCCGATCGTTTGACAGAGCAAATGGATACTTTGTTTCGGGAAAATCAGATAAAAACAGTTGCGGTAGAGGCTGAGCATATGACTCTGAGTGAGTTTCGGGATTATCAGAAGATGTTTCCTGATATTCGTTTTCTGGATTCCGATGATTTTCAAAAGGTAATTTTGTCGGATCGGATTGTAAAAAGCGAACAGGAAATTCAGTCTGTCATAGACGCGCAGCGAATCGCAGAGAAGGCTTTTGAGGAAACTCTTAATTATATAAAAAAGGGAAGAACTGAACGGGAAATTGCGCTTTTTTTGGATTACACCATGAAAAAGCTCGGCGCAGAGGATATCTCTTTTGAAACGATTATTGCATCCGGAAAGAATTCAGCCGTTCCTCATGCGGTTCCCACTGATAAACCTGTGGAAAACGGCGATTTTATCGTCATGGATTTCGGCGCAGTGGTAAATGGGTATCACAGTGATATGACCCGCACCGTTGCAGTTGGTGGAATTTCTTCTGAGCAAGAGCGGGTATATGATACCGTGTTAAAGGCGCAGCTTGCCGCTATTCAAGCGGTAAAAAAATCAATGTCCTGTAACAGTATTGATGCTGCGGCAAGGCAATTGATCGATAACAGCGGTTATGCGGGGTGTTTCGGACATTCCACCGGGCATGGCGTAGGATTGGAAATTCATGAAAAGCCGAACATCTCTCCCAAGAATGAACAGATAACCGAAAATAATATGCTGTTTACGATAGAACCGGGAATTTATTTGGAAGGAAAATTTGGCGTACGAATCGAAGATATGGTGGTTGTACGGGATAATGGCTGTCTAAATTTAACAAAATCAAAAAAAGAAAGAATAAGTTTGTAATTTAGACTTGAAAAATTATGAAATATAGGATAAACTATATGTATATGCCAAGCTTTGCAAAAAGATGATAAATGATATTTAATGGCTTGGATACTAACATTTTGGAGGTAGCATATGATTTCAGCTGGTGATTTCAGAAACGGCGTAACTTTTGACATGGATGGCAACGTTTTGCAGGTTGTTGAGTTTCAGCATGTAAAACCCGGAAAAGGCGCTGCGTTCGTTCGGGCAAAAGTAAAAAATGTCATTTCGGGAAGTGTAATAGAAAGAACTTTTAATCCGACCGAAAAGTTCCCGACTGCTTATGTAGAGCGTAAAGATATGCAGTATCTTTACAGTGACGGCTCTTTGTATTATTTTATGGACACTGAGACCTATGAGCAGGAACCGATTGACGAAAGCAAATTAGGAGACAACTTCAAATTTGTAAAAGAAAATATGGAATTGTTCAAAAA
>ERZ773235.300-NODE-300-length-69985-cov-11.624753_pt1 | contig 69985 bp, 72 predicted proteins | sample MGYA00580522_ERZ773235 | MGnify/ENA primary metagenome ERZ773235 (study PRJEB29015, sample SAMEA2737797) | human gut metagenome | biome: human gut; feature: human-associated habitat; material: faeces | place: China | collected 2012 ...
AAACCATCAACGCATGCAATCAGGATATCCTCAACGCCTCTGTTTTTTAATCCATTCATGATAGAAAGCCAGAACTTTGCACTTTCGTTTTCTCCAACATACATTCCAAGAACATCTTTTTTCCCATTCATATCGATACCAAGGGCAATGTAAACCGCACGTTTTACAATACGTCCTTCACTGCGGACGTGATAGTGGATTGCATCCATAAATACTACAGCATACACTTCTTCCAGAGGGCGTTCCTGCCATTCTTTTACAATCGGCAGGATTTTGTCTGTGATCCGGCTGATTGTGCTGTCAGAAATATCAATATCGTATAATTCACGCATGTGGGATTCAATGTCTCCAGTTGTCATTCCCTTGGCATACATGGAAAGTATTTTTTCTTCCATGTCCTGAGTTACGGTATTCTGATATTTTTTAATCAGCTGAGGTTCATAATCACCATTACGATCCCTTGGGATTGCCACATCCATATCTCCATAACTGGTGTGCATGGTTTTGCTGGAATGTCCATTTCTACTATTGTCTGTTTCTTTGTTTCGATAGTCATACTTGGAATATCCTAATTCTTCATCCAGTTCTTCATCCAAAGCACCTTCCAAAAGGACAGACATCATGTCACGCATGATGCTGTTTACATCGGTGCCATCTTTGATGCTGATATCATTATTTTTCCCACTATTCTGGCTTATCCGCCATGAGCTTTAGTAGTCTAAACCGTAGTAATTCCAAGGTTTTCCGCCATATTCTGCCCTGTGTTGCCCCATTCTGCGAAGGTATGTATTATCATAAAACTGGAGTGCCGTGGCAGATGAAGAGGACTCTCGTTTTCATTGTAAACTCCTTATTTTAAGCCATTTTTCTTTTACTTTTTCTTTGCCAAAATGTAGTATCTTTAGACACATCTTGCTCATTTTGATGGTAGTAAATGGTGTAGTAAAAATGTACTATATATACTAGTTTAATTGCTAAAATACTGCCTTGTCGATCTATGGTTATAAAATAATTTATTTTTACAAATTATTTTTCATAATTTCCAAGTAATTCTCTGGGAATCCAATCAACTTCAAATCAATATCGGTACTATACTCCCTTATCACATTTTCCATGATTTGAATCAAAGACTTCTTACTACCCTCATCTGGTAATCTTTTTAACAAAACAAGCGTATACGCAAATAATGAATTATTCTTTATTTCCGGATGTTTTCTCAAAAATGACGATGTAAACTTTGCTGGTGGATTAAATTCTGTATTATACATTCTAGCCGCATGTGCACATTTGTTTCTCAAAACCGACAAACAATGAAGATGATTTTCTAATGTATCTCTTCCAACACCAACCATATGGGCAATAGCATCTTTTTCTGAATAATACATAGAACTGTATAATTTAGACATATTAGAAAAAGACATTAATTCCACAATAACCCACAATGGCATTTTACTGGAGTATTTTATTTTATGATGTTTCACAATCAGGCTATCTTTATAATAATTTTTCTCCCTGCTGAAATTTTCCATAACTTCCCTGTAACCCTTTTGGTTATAGAAATTATTTTCATCATAATGCTGGTCATAGGGAGCTTCCGTACATTTAGCAATTGAAAATCCATATGCTATCTGCGTTCTATAATATACTTCTGCTTTTTCAATATACCGTCGGAATGTATCACGCAATATTTCATCCACTTTATATAGATGATATACCGTTTCAAATGTAGTTCCCTCTATATAATCACTACCAGAAGGTTCTTGTCTGAATTGTAAAGCATAACCTGTAAAACGATAATAATTTATACTTTTCAAAATATCTTTTGCTTTTTCTCTATCTGTGATAATCATCCCATGGGTTACCAGCTTATCCAACTGTTCATCAAAGGTCAATGGTTTTTTCAAATCCATAAAATCCCTCCCTTAACGTAAAAAAGCTGAGCACAAGTCTCAGCTTGGTCCCCAATGCCAAGAAGGCTTCGGGCAACTCTGTTACATTTAGTATATTCAAAAAGCGAAAAAATTGCAATAGTTTTATATTTTCACTGATAAAAAAATTGTAGTGTTACAATCGATGTGACACCTTACTTCTACAATAACATATTCGCAACGATATTTGCCACATAAATTTCAACGAAATATTATGTTGTTAAACTCTACCATACCGGCAGTGGTGTTTCTTTCGTTTTTCAAAGATACCACATATCAAAGTCTTCCTTCATGCGTTGAAATAAAAAGTTTGATGGCACAAAGGCTTATCTCTAAATCATTTTGAGCCCGTCATCATACTCATTGCAATCCATCAAATCAAGCAACCTCATTTCTATCACTTTCTATGATTTATTCTTTTTAAGTATGGCTATATTCATAATAGGTAAACACCTCTGGTTCTACCTTCATTACGTCGCGAATCCATTCAACAGATTTTTGTACATCCTTTTCCTCATTATATCCCTTTATTCTTGGTATGCGAATATGAAACTTACTTGAATCCACTTTATCACGTAATCTAAATAAATTATCCATCACATACTTATTATTTACTCCGGTATACTTCTTATATATATCGCGATCTATATCTTTGATATCAATAATCCACTCATCAATATCTTCAACAACAGGTTCAACACACCTCCAAGGCACATTAAGAGATGTCTCTATTCTCTTACTCCAACGTGCATCAGTCAATTTGCATACCTCATGTATAAATGCCGATTGCAACAGAGGTTCTCCTCCTCCAAATACAACTCCGCCTCCGGTCATAAGGTAATATATGTCATCCATTTTTAGAACTTCAACAAGTTCCTCCGGTGTATATGCTGCTCGAGGTGTACCTGAAAGGGAGTATTCTTTTTCATGGCAATGATCATTTGCACAATATATACAATGTAATGGACAGTCAAAAAAAGCAACTAATGTTGAAACACCTTTCCCGTCTGTTCCCATTCTTAATCTTGATATAGACATAATATCCCCAATCATCCTCACACCTCCTGTTCCAAATCGAAAATAGGTATTTTTTGCTTATCTAATGGAATCTCTGCAAGTCTATTTCTCAGATATGCGGCTTCCCTATCACACTTTACACAGGTTCCTGCACAAGGGCCAATTGATGGACATTCCTCTGACACGAACTCTAATCCATTCATCTCAGCTAATGTAAGCCTATAATGTCGTAAAACATTGCAGATTTTCTTTCCATCAATTCGCGCTATAGGTCTCTCAATCTCTTCCTTAATTTTTTCACCCTCTTCAGGATAATACGATTTCAGCACCATGCCAAGTGTACTCAATTGCCGGTACAAAGGAATGTCTATTTGTGTTATTTCCTCTAATGCCTTTGATAAATCGATTTTTTCATATCCCTCACCAACCGAAACATAAGATTTTGATGCCATATCGAAATAAGAATCTTCAGTTAATTCTTCTATTCCATTTAGAATTCTCGGCATCAAATCTACATAATCTTTCTCTACCAACTGCATGACATCCTTCATATTTGAGCCCTTATCAACCTTTGCTAAATACGAGTCACTATCTATATAACAGATAGATTTTAATGCAGACAAATCTGATAATAATTCTCTATGCGCAACTACTCTTCTTTTTTCTTCAAAATTCCAAGGTGAAACTGTACATAAATGCAAACTGTTAAATTCATTTATGTCCTTGATTACATAATATGGATATAAACTTTCCGGATTACCATCTGTTAGGAATACTATTTTGTCATGATATCTTAATTCTCTTTTCAGTTCAGACGCAACCGACTCCAAAGCTTTATATTTTTGACTTTCCACTCCAAATTCGTCAATTTCCATACCGACATGCTGATAAGGACTAACAAAACATTTATATTCTTCGGTAACTTGTTTTCCTTCGAGACAAACTACCAGAACAATATCTTTGAATTGCTTTAGAAACAGATTATTATGATTCCAAATCAATCCAGAATCCGTTACTACTATTCTCATGGTCATTATCCCCTAACTCTTAATCATAATCATCCGGATCCAATCCGGCATCTTCCAGTGCCTCTCTTCTTTCATCTGCATCCATATATTCAAGCTCTGTTGCGTCTAGTCCAGCCAAGGATAACTCATCTTCCAGTTCATCCTCCTCACTTGTATCCGTATCTTCATGACCGAAAACTACATCATCCATTACAGAATACTCATACGCATTAAGTTTTCCATCTCCATCAAAGTCAAAATCTGAATCATATAATCTTCCATCTGTTCCTAACATATCCTTTTCCTCCTAATTATCATAATGATTGAAACTAGTTTCTCTTACACATATATTATATACACATTCTGTGTCCAATAAAAAGGACACGAAATCTCATTCGTGTCTCTAGATTCGCTTATATATATCTTATCCACTTCAGCTTCGTACACTGATTCAGTATTGTTATCAATATGGAAAGAAATGCAATAGACCTGATTCCATTATCCATATTATCGCCTTAATCAAATACATTGTTTAATATTCCTTTTCTATCTCGCCATCTATTCCATACATTTTCTTAAAAATATCAAGGTCTGCCTGATTTCTAATCAGCATAATCTCTTCTATCTTGCCTGTATGAATGTCCTTAAAACCAGCCACCTGCTCGCCATTGCATATACTTGCCTTGATTACCGGTTTCTTATTTTCCTTATCATACGTCTTTATAACTATTTTTTTCTTAAATAATCCCACTCTGAGCACCTTCTTTTGACTTTGCCATCCGTACAAGTTTTTCTAAGGACTGTGCAAGGCGTACATCATCTTCTTCTAGTCTTATTATCATCCTCAAAGTCTCCGACATCTCCAAATAATGCTTCATGCTCCTCTCTACTTGTACAAAGCATTTCTTCTGCAAACATCTTTTCTGAGCTATCTATTTCACCATCGCCGTTTAAATCCATCCAATCTCTCATTGCTATACCTCATTTTTGTTGTTTTAGATATGTTTTACATAAAAATCCAGATTGTGTGGTAATCCTTCAACCTTGCCCTCGTGACTACTCATATCCAGCTCCACACCCATTTTTTCCAATAGTTCCATGACTTCATAATGTATCATGAATAATTCAACCCCAAGATGTGACTGTTTTTCCCATATACCGTCTATTTCATCCGGGAAAATCTCAGCCATAACTCGCGCCGTAGTTGTATTAGTTCCATCTGAAAGTGTATAAATATAATCAGCAATTTTCCGAAACATATTTATCTGTTCATCTGTATATTTTCTCATGTTGCACCTCCTGTTTTTATACCGGAATATTTCGCTCTAAGACGCACGCTTTTTGATGCAATACATAAATAGATCCCTTTCATTTTATCATATACTGCTCAAGCATAGTCGGTCCCATGTCCATGAAAACAAAAAACTCATCCGGCAGCGAGCAAAGCTCTTGGCTTATAAAATCTTCCGCATCAATATACTTGTGATCATTTTCCGGATCATAACATTTCTTATGATTAGCAAAAATAACTATTCCCTTAAAACTCTCCTCAATCTCATAAACAGCCTCTCCCGGCGCATCATAATTTAGGATAGTGACATGTAATCTATCCTTTGCATCAAGACTGTCAGCAATATAAAACTCATCACAAAATGGCAGCTTATTCTCGATAGAAAAACTAATTGTATGCTGAAGATAATTTCTTAAAACCGCTCTGTCCAGCTTATACTTAAAGCCCGAAAAAAAATTTTTCAAAAACATCTTTTTCATTTTATTTTCTCCTCCGCATTGCCACAGCACTTCCGATGTTGTCGGCTATTCCATTTCAACATCGCACATATCAAACATACACTGATTCAGTTCCATCCTTTCCAGATATCCGGCTGATAACCAAGTGTTGATTGCTTTCCGTTTCTGACTACCGGAGTTTTAATCACCTGTGGATTTTCAAGTACCTTTTCTAACTTATCTTCATCTGCGATATACTTAATAACAGCAAGCAAATCCTTGTCCTTAGCATTCCAGTTGATCATATTCTCTAATCCGCCATTTGCCTGAGCGACTGAATTAAACTCTCCCTTGCTCATACCCTTTTCTTTCATATCAATAAACTGATACTTTATACCTCGTTCCTTGAAGAAACGCTCTGCTTTCTTTGTATCATTGCATTTCTTTGTACCAAATATCTGTATATTCATCTGAGTATCTCCTTGTTATCTTTTCATCACTTCCCCCGCACTTCTATAAGATTTCCCGATGGATCGTAAAACCTTACCAGCTTTTGTCCTCCGGTCGGCTCTGCCAACTCTGTCGCAAACTTCACCGGAATATCACTTGACATAAGTTTCTCTACAAATCCCTCAACATCATTATCTTCGAAGTATAGTTCAGTCATATTATTAAATGGTGTTACATTTTCTCCAATCGCATCAGTCCATACTCCTGAATCCTGCAATACAAGTCCTTCAGACAGTATTACATTGCCTTCCTGTCTCATAATTACCTGCAATCCAAACATCTCTTTATAAAAACGAATGGATTCTTCCATATCATCAACCACGATCAAAACATTCTTCAGCTTCATGACTTCTTTTCCTGCCTCTCCAGTTCCTTCTGAATCCACGTCATAATTACATCTACCAGATACTCCTGCTGCACCTGACTCAATTCCCTGCCCGGCTGGATTTTATGCCATTTCCGAATACACTCCCTGCAACATGTTGCCGTTGCATGCTGCGCAATGAATACCGGATGCCCTTTCGTTGGAGTCTGCTTTCCATCGTTGGGTATATATGCCGGAGCTTCTCTCTTTTCAATAAAATCCCTTGCATGCTGCCTAATGGTATCCAGTCCCTTTTCATTGATGTAATCAATATCTTTTTGTTTCAGATGAAAACCGCTCCGGAACTTGGAATTACCAAGCCGTTCAAATAATTGATTGTACCATTCATCCTTCGTCATTAGAACTTCACTACTTCCGGTTCATGTGTAAATGATGAAAATGTAGCTACAGCATTCTTAAAGTAGAACACCTCAGTGTTACCATCGTCTGCCGAATACATACTCTGTAAAGATGGATATGCATCAAGCATAGACTGTCTTGCCTCCCTGCGATCATCTTCTACAAGTTCTCCGGCTACACGTAGCCATTCTCCATTCTTACATGCGCAGATCTCCACCTTAGGATTGGCGTGAATCTGTTTTGAAACATCCTTTACCTTTCCGGTCTGAATATACAGTCTACCTTCAAAAATATGAGCAGTCCCAAAAGGTCTTACTCTCGGCTGATCACCTTCTACAGTTGCCAAATAATATGTCTCTGCTTCTTTTAAAAATTTTACTACTTGTTCCATGATAATATCCTCCTGTGTTTCATTTGATTCTCTCTATTGATGCACAACCTTCTTTTTTATCGTTGGCATAATGCGTTTCACTTCCGTCATCAATTCCGAGTACCAAAGTTTTTTCTGTAACAGCTTCAATTCTTGTATTCTGCATGTTAGTCTTTATTGTACTCTAAAGTGCTTTCAGTTTTCAACATCCACATTTTTTATTATACAGAAAGTCCCTATTTAGTCTAAACTACCGGATTTCTCAATTACATATCCGTAACTCTGTCAACAACTCATACTCTTTTGGCCGTTGGTCCGAAACACCTATAATAAATATCTCCGATCCATTCTCCCGGATCCGTAACCCGCCCATATCCCATCAAAATGGGAAGCGGATCTAAAAAGTCACTTCTCGTATGATCCGGATAAAGCACTGCTGTTTCATCAAGTGAATAATATACTTTTTTTGTATGATTGATGGTATACTTGTATCTTCTTCCTCTCTTGACAAACAACCCTTCAAATGGTTTTTTTAAATCCACTCCATATTCATTAAAACAATCAAGTTTTCCGTAAGTTTTAAAATCCTCAAGGTAGTAATTTATCTCCTCACAAACATTCTCTTCTGCCTCCTTAAAAAGCCCAGACACATTCTTGTAAGTCTCACAGATCATGTCGAAAGCGTCCCCCGGATATCCAAACTCCACCGATTGTGCATAAAGCGTCCGGATTATATTACTGGAATGTGAATTAAAAACCGAACATTCATCTCCAAACCAAAGAACATGGTCTCCCTTCCATTCGTCGTTCAACAGGGTATGAAGTGCGCAAAGTGGAATACTGTCTTTATGTATTGATTCACAAAACTTATTCCCATAGTCAAAATCAGCAGGGCAAATGTATTCTCTTTTATCGACATTAATCCAGTTATAATATTCTCCCATATATCAACTCCACATCCTCTCTGTCACCTGTTTTTCTATTCATATAGTATATCACACTAACTACTTTTTCTATACTCTACACACTCACTAACAAACAGAATGATTTCTGTAACCGTCACTAATACCAATCCCATCTTCGCAAGTGTCTTTCCAACGGAATCATTCGTTTTCTTTGCTTCCTCAGCACTCCTCCCGATCAGCCCGATACAGGTTAAATTATGGTATTTTAATCACGAAGCAGGTATCCCGAATTCAATCTGTTCCGCAGTAATACTAAGAACACCGGAATCAAGATTAAAAGATATTTCATTTGACCTTTCTCCACACTCGACTTCTAATATCCAAAATCCCATAACGACATCGACGGACATCTCAAAGGAAGTAACCCCTTTAAAATGAAAGTCCCATACAAGGCCTGTACTGTCTTGAATCTTTGCTCCGGGAATCACTTCCTCAATCGTCACATCTGCTATATTGCCCACATAATGGACATTCCCGATCCGATAATCATGAAAACAGTTTTCATTTTCAAGATATTCTTTGATTTCCCTATAAGATTTTAGTACCCTTATTCGTTTCGTCCATCCCATAACTAATCACCTTCTATAATCTTATCCTCCTATTATCCAACCATATCTTTGACTTCTTCTATATGTATTTCTTCCTGCATGTCATCCACAGGCTGCATCTGGATCACTTCGCTATTTCCGGGAACCTCCATAATAGTTTCTACTTTCTTCAGATTGTCCTCGCAGGCCTCGGCAAGTGCTTTACAGTCAATACCGTCAGTTAAAGCATATAGGGACTTAAGTTCTCTGTTTTTTGCCTTCTTCTCAAGTCTGAGTTCCTTGAGCTTCTTAAATACCTTGTATCCCTGCGCAACATTGCAATTAGCATCTTCAGTTTCTAACAGAATGGTTTCTATCTCCTGATCTATTTCTTTTATATCCTTACGGAGATTGGTTATATACTGTTCTGCATTTCGATAGAACTCTGCCTGCCGCTTTGCAAAGGCAAGCCAATCATTCTCTTTTCCGTCATATGGAGTAAACTCTCTTTCCTCAATCATTGTCTCTTCACCGCCTTCATCTTTTACTACAGGATTTATTCTAAATCCGTGTTTGTCAGTTTCATGGTCGCACCCCGTCCCACATATATCCTCCTTTTGCAATCGCCTGTCTTTCAGCATACAGTTTTCAAACAGCTCTTCATACTTTCTTGGCTTGTATTGTCTTGTCTCCAGCCCTTTGATACATTTTAATGCCTGTTTTGCTTTGGCTGCATTCGCATTCGTTCCCAGATTATTCTGGAAATATTCGATTTTTTGAAGTTCATCTTTAATATCCCTTCTGTTTTCCCGGCATACTCTTAACAGTTCAACCAGATCCGCCGCTTCCCTATCATCGGTTTCACACAGTTCAATATAATGGAGAATATCGCAGATCTTCTGATCTATATCCGAATGTTTCTGCGCCAGTTCCTCCCGATAGCATTTTAGCCCTTCGACAAGATAGGCAAAATGTGTCAGATATTCCGCCCAATCCATCTCATACAGATCATAAGATGCTACATTCTTTTCAACCGGTTCCGGCGCCTCATCATATGTAAGCTCCTTAATCGGTGAAACATACTCTATCTCCCTTCTTCCTGTCTCCTCTCCATTCATACCGTCCGTTCCTTCGATTGGAACCATGCAATAGAATAACGCTTTCTTCCCGGCACCTATATGTCTGTTAGCCTGTGTAAATGTAAATACCGTTGCGTCCTGTTCCCCCGTCGTCGCTACCAGTTGATCCGCCCGGTTCGTTCTGTAATAATTTCCGCTATAATCCATTATGTAATATAAAGAATCCGTTCCCATAGGCACCTCCTGTATCATATACCTTCACCATCCCACCGGTTCATTTCGTTCAAAAAAAAATAAGAACCAGTAAGAACTATCTCTTATCTGATTCTTATTATAAATATCAAGGTGTCCCATAAACGCACCTTGCAGCTCGAAACTATGTTCTTAATTATATATATCAAGAGCCGGAAGCACTATTTAACACTTCCGGCTCATCTCCAACCTTATCTTGCAAATAGGAACTGTGCCACATAAACCGCAGCCACCGCTCCTATCACACTCAGTCCTACGTACAGAGCTGCCCCCCATAGATTTCCCTGTTCGATCAGCTGATTAGTCTCTAGCGCAAAAGACGAAAAAGTCGTAAATCCTCCACATAATCCAACCTTCAGAAACAAGATCAGCTGCGGATTCCATTCCTTCTTTCCTCCCAGTGCCACCACCAGTCCAATCACAAATGCTCCGATTATATTAATCAACAATGTTTTGATTGGAAATCCACTCTGCGGAGATGCGGGTATCAAACCAATCAGATACCGGAGCACCGCACCGACAAATCCTCCAATTCCAACGATTATACAGTTTATCATTCTATATTCTCCTCTTACCAGTCATCTCCCATTTCGTCAATTGCATCATCTACACCATCCCGGTAATCATCATCATGCTCATACCGGTAGTCATCATAATCATCATCCATATAAACATCGTCATAGCCATCATCATAGGAATCATAATATCGGGTAGATGTCGTACTATACGAGTAATTCGTCCTTCCAGAAGTATGTCCGGAAGAAGTCGAAGTTGTCCGCTCCTCCGTCCTACTGGTACTCGGATGATGAGTTGTCGTACTCCCTGATGTACTCCCTGATGTACCTCTCGATCTCGCATTTCTTATTTGCTCATATTCTTCTCTTGGCATATGATGATAACAATATTTGCTTCCCTCTGCATGTAATCTATCACATCCCTTGACCGTACATTTCGACATATGATCATCAATTATGCCACAAAAGATCATAAAATAGCTAAGGCCACCTATTACAAGCATCGTCATCATAAAAATCTGTTTTCCTGAGTATTGTTTTTTCATACACTTGTCCTCCCCTATCTATTACATGTTCCTTCTGTCATTTTTGTCTTCATTGTCTATGTATACAAATTACCCTTAGTATATTCCTTATTCTAAATTGTTGCAATATCTTCCCGGAATAAAAAAGACACTCATAGAGTGCCCTTTTCATATTTTCTTTGTTGCTGCAACTTTTCCATCTAGCTTTCTGATTATTCAAACCTACATGGGTACTTTGCTCTATCTAATCTTCTAAGTACACCTTTAATGCATTATAGTTATTCAGTGTATCAGTATCTGCTTCATTAAAATCGCTCGAATACGTCTGAAGACTACCACTTGGATCCGTTGCATAATCCGTCAACGTAAGGTATGAATCATAAAACTTCTGCAATGCCACATAAGCATCGCTATATTCCTCTGGTGGATTTTTAAGATCTTTCATTAAATTACTGACCGTCTCCTGATTTTTTTCTATTTTATCGATTTGACTTCTGAAATCAGAATCTAAGAACAGATTTACCAATGCATCATTAAAATCCAAAAATATACCGTTTGGCATAGTATATTGATCCGTCTCGCTATTCTGTTCCTTAAAAATAGCATTCGACCAAACCAGCTTAATCTGATTTCCACAGGTCTCTGCATCACTTGCTCCGGAAAGCATAGTTATCGTTATCAGTTGAAGCTTTGCCATATATTGCTCGGACGTTTTTTTCTTCTGGTACTTTAAAACACCAAACAGTGTTCCTCCACCTAGCAACAGTACCGCTATCACAATCCCTATAATGATTCTGGTTTTCTTCGCAACCTTAACGCCTGTTACTTCTACCTTTTGCGGTTCTTCCGAACTCTTCTGAACCTGTGGTTCCTCAGCGGGGCATCCACAGTTCGGACACTCCTTAGCGTTTTCCTCTAATTCTGCACCACACTCTGCACAGTACTTCTTCTCCTGTATCAGAACCGCACCGCAATGCACGCATTTCTTTGCCTTTTCTGATACTTGTTCTCCACAATATGGACATGTAGTCATTGCCATAATAGAATTCTCCCTTCGTACAGCCGAAAATAAACTTCGGTTTATATCCTCTAACAAAATAATATCATTTAAGAGTCTCTATGTCAAACCTTATTCTATTTTCAATGGCCCAATTCTTAGTATATCTTTATAAAACAAATCACCCCACGTCTTTAAGCCGTGGGGTGATTTGTTTTTCAATTATTCAATTTAAGCATTTCTGCTTTATTCATGACATCTTTTTCTATTTTATTTCCTGTTATCGTTCCAGAATATCCTTTGCAAGTTTTAACTGTTCTGCTGTCGGCGGGTCAATTCCCTCTAACTGATACGGAATTCCCAGTCTTTCCCATTCCTGAATTCCCAGCTTATGATATGGCAGAACCTCTACCTTATCCACTGTCTTTAATGTGCGGATAAAAGCATCCGTCTTTCTTAAGTCCTCTTCATCCGTTGTGATTCCCGGCACCAGTACGTGGCGAATCCACATATGTTTTCCCTGCTCGGAAAGATACTGTGCCAGATCAAGGATGTTGGCATTGGTAAACCCGGTGAGATCTCTATGTTTCTGATCCTCAATCTGTTTAATATCCAGAATAAACAGATCCGTTACCTTCATTAATTCCCGGAATTTTGAGAAGAACGGCTCTTCTCTTGTAAAAGGATTACCGGCTGTATCAATTGCCGTATGAATTCCTTCCGCCTTTGCCAGTTTAAAGAATTCAATCAGGAAATCGATCTGAAGCAGTGCCTCTCCACCACTGACCGTGATTCCTCCATCGCCCTTCCAGTATGGTTTATACCGAAGTGCCTGTTTTAATACATCTTCCGGAGTTCTGGCTTCAAGTTTAATACCTTTATCCTTCAGCATCTTTGTATTCTCTTCAATTCTCTTCGCAAGTTCTTCCCGCTCTGCTTCATCTAAGTCCTCGGAATAAAGACGACTATAATCTGCCACCAGATTCCATGTTTCAGGGTTGTGACAATATTTACATCTCATCTTACATCCCTGCAGAAATACGACAAATCGAATTCCCGGTCCGTCTACAGCTCCAAAGCTTTCTGTTGAATGAATATATCCTAAAATCTGTTTGTTCTCCGGCATGATCCACCTCTGAATTATTTTTATTTTTCTTCAAAAAAGTCCCGGATAGTTCTACCCGGGACTTCTCTTTTGTCAGTTACTTAATTATCAGATATTCCTGACCGCTTCTAATTAAAGAGAATCATGGAATGTTCTGTTAATAACATCAAGCTGCTGCTCACGTGTAAGTGAAATAAACTTAACAGCGTATCCAGATACACGGATTGTGAAGTTAGCATACTCTGGCTTATCTGGGTTCTCCATAGCATCCAGAAGCTTATCCTTACCGAATACGTTTACATTTAAGTGATGAGCACCCTGATCGAAGTATCCATCCATAGCGCTTACAAGCTTCTCAGCTCTCTCTTCTTCATCATGACCCAGTGCTGAAGGGTTCATTGTCTGAGTATTAGAAATACCATCCAGTGACCACTCATAAGGAATCTTAGCAACAGAGTTCAGGGATGCAAGAAGTCCTGATGTCTCAGCGCCGTAGCTTGGGTTAGCACCTGGTGCAAACGGAGTCCAAGCACGTCTTCCGTCCGGAAGGTTACCTGTATACTTACCATAAACTACGTTAGATGTAATTGTCAGGATAGATGTTGTAGGCTCTGAATTACGATAGGTATGTCTCTTCTTGATGTCTGTAATGAATTCATGCAGTAACCATACACCGATATCATCAGCTCTGTCATCATCATTACCATACTTAGGGAAGTCTCCCTCGATCTCGAAGTCTTCAGCTAAGCCTGTCTCTGCGTTACGGATAACCTTAACCTTAGCATACTTGATAGCTGAAAGGGAATCGATAACGTGTGAGAAGCCTGCGATACCTGTTGCGAATGTACGACGTACATCGGTATCGATCAATGCCATCTCTGCTGACTCATAGTAGTACTTGTCATGCATATACTGGATCAGGTTCAGGATATTTACATACAGACCTGCTAACCAGTCAAGCATCTTCTTGTACTTAGCCATAACTTCATCATAATCCAAATATTCAGATGTAATAGGTGCATATTCCGGACCTACCTGCATTGGCTTACCGGTCTTCTTATCTAAGAACTTCTCATCCTTACCACCGTTGATAGCGTATAACAGACACTTAGCAAGGTTTGCACGAGCTCCGAAGAACTGCATTTCCTTACCGGTCTGTGTAGCAGATACACAGCAGCAGATTGAGTAATCATCGCCCCAGATTGGCTTCATTACATCATCGTTCTCATACTGAATTGAACTTGTTCTTACAGAAATCTTAGCAGCGTACTTCTTGAAAGTATCCTGCAGATCTGAAGAATATAATACTGTAAGGTTTGGCTCCGGTGCAGGTCCCATGTTCTCAAGAGTATGCAGGAATCTGTAGTCGTTCTTTGTAACCATTGAACGTCCGTCAACACCAATACCACCAACTTCCAGTGTAGCCCATACAGGGTCACCTGAGAATAATTCATTGTATGACTTAATTCTTGCGAACTTAACCATACGAAGCTTCATTGTGAAATGATCGATCAGCTCCTGAGCCTGAGCCTCAGTCAGCTTACCGGCCTTAATATCTCTCTCAATGTAGATATCAAGGAATGTAGATACACGACCTACTGACATAGCAGCACCGTTCTGAGTCTTGATAGCTGCAAGGTATCCAAAGTATAACCACTGAACAGCTTCCTTAGCGTTTGAAGCCGGCTTAGAAATATCATAACCGTATGACTGAGCCATAACCTTCATTTCCTGCAGACGTCTGATCTGCTCTGTTAACTCTTCTCTCTGACGGATAACATCATCATACATGTTACCATCGCCACAGTTAGCCTTATCTTCCTGCTTCCAAGCGATCAGCTGATCAATACCGTAAAGAGCAACTCTTCTGTAGTCACCTACGATACGTCCACGTCCATAAGTATCCGGAAGACCGGTTACGATATGAGTATGACGTGCAGCCATCATCTCCGGAGTATAAGCATCAAATACTGCCTGGTTATGTGTCTTGTGATAATCTGTAAAGATCTTGTGGAAGTTCTCGTTTGGCTTATATCCATACATCTCAAGTGCTTCCTCAGCCATCTTAATACCACCATAAGGCATAAATGCTCTCTTTAATGGTTCATCTGTCTGCAGACCTACAATCTGCTCCAGATCCTTTGTTTCCGGATCAATGTAACCAGGACCATATGATGTGATGCTGGAAACAACATCTGCATCCTCCTTTAATACACCACCGTTATCTCTTTCAGCCTTCTGAAGAGCCTGAAGCTTGTCCCAAAGCTTGTTAGTAGCGTCTGTTGGTCCTTCCAGGAAACTCTCGTCTCCGTTGTACTGTGTGAAGTTGTTCTGGATGAAGTCTCTGACATTACATTCCTCTTTCCAGAGTCTTCCTTTGAATGATTCCCATTCCTGATTCTGTAACATAAAAAATCTCCTTTCGACTTTATAGTACTTTAACCATATAAAATGCAAATGGCCCTTCTCACATAGTGATCTTACAGCTGCATTTACATTTCTTGCTTTTGTATGATAAGTATATTATAATACATTTATAAATTCGGTTGTTATAACCACCATTTTGAAATTTATTTATTAAGAAATTATAAATAATAAATCAGCTCTATATATGTTTACAACATACATTACCTACAACATATAGCTTACTATATATGAGGGGTAAAAATCAATAGTATTATTTTAAAAATGAGGGGAAAAGAGGGATTTTGTCTATGAAGAATATGAATACAGATTATGACTTAAATGAAGTATTGAAAATGATGGCATTCACCGGCCTGTCTGCAGATGACCTCCATACAATGAAAGCACTGGAGCTTCTGTGCGAACGACATTATAAACGTAACGCAATCATCTTTAAATCCGGGGAAATCACAGAGAATCTCGGCATTGTAGTACGCGGAAATGTCATCGTGGAGAGTGTGGACTACTGGGGATCCAAGAGTATCCTGAGCTCCGTACTTCCGGGCAAGGTCTTCGGTGAAACCTATGCCCTGTCCGGTCATCGTCTGATGATCGATGCCAGAGCTACAGAGCCTTCCACGATTTTCCTTCTGAATGTAAAGGCAATCATGTCCGGACAGTATGACCATTATTCCTGGCAGCATCAGATGTTAAAAAATCTGCTGCTCTTATCCTCCCGCCGTGGTCTGACTCTGTCACTGCATATCTTTTATATTACCCCGAAGAAGATCCGGGAGCGGGTCAGCTACTACCTCTCCGGTATGGCAAGCTCCCTCGGCACGACTGAGTTCGATATTCCCTTCAACCGGGAACAGTTTGCCGATTTTCTGAATGTTGACCGGAGTGCCCTCTCCAAGGAACTCAGCAGCATGCAGAAGGAAGGCCTGATTGAATTCCGCAAGAATCATTTCAAGCTTCTGGAGCTGGAGCATACGGAGATCAACACAACCAGATAGCTTCTCCGCATCCTTCGCTCCGCTTCCGATTTCATTTGACCAACCCGGCACAATATAATAGAATGGTCTGTATATGAAAAATAATCGGGTACAGGTGACTACATGAAAACAAATCAGAAACGAACTTCTTTCGGAAGCCGTTGGGGCTTCATCCTTGCCTCTGTCGGTTCGGCAGTCGGCATGGCAAATGTCTGGGGATTTCCCAATAAACTCGGAAGCAACGGCGGAGGTACCTTCCTTCTTATTTATCTGCTGTTCATTTTCCTGTTCAGCTATGTCGGACTTCCGACAGAATTTGCAATCGGGCGTTATGCCGGAACCGGCACGCTGGGTTCCTATGAGACCGCATGGGCTTCCAGACATAAAAAGGCAGGTATTGCCGGACGTGTACTCGGCTGGCTGCCTCTGATTGGATCGCTTTGCATTACGATCGGCTATTCCGTTATTGTAGCCTACGTTCTAAAAGCCTTCATTGATTCGGCTTCCGGTCTTTTAATGACCGTGGATACCGCAGAATGGTTTAATGCATTTTCCACCACGGACTTTTCTGTAGTTCCGTTTCATATTATTGTAATTATCGGGACGCTTCTGACACTGCTATTCGGTGCCAGCAGCATTGAGAAAAGCAACAAGATCATGATGCCGTTATTCTTCCTGATTTTTCTGGTACTTGCCATCCGTGTTGCCTTTCTCCCGGGTTCCGCCGACGGATATCTGTTTATGTTCCTTCCGCGCTGGGAGGCTCTGGCGAATCCGGCTGTCTGGATCAGTGCTATGGGACAGGCCTTCTTCTCACTTTCTGTAACCGGCAGTGGTATGATCACCTACGGTTCCTACTTAAGTGATACGGAGGATGTTGTTTCTATTTCCAGACACACGGCAATCTTCGATACGATTGCAGCCCTTGTTGCCGCTCTTGTCATTATTCCTGCCTGCTTCTCCTATGGTGTGGACGTTGGTGCCGGTCCCGGTCTGCTGTTCATCACTCTGCCGGCGATCCTGCAGGATATTCCTTTTGGCAGACTGTTTGCGATCATCCTGTATACCGCTATGATTTTTGCAGGTGTCAGTTCCCTGCAGAATATGTTTGAAGCAGTAATCGAATCCCTGCTTCACCGTTTCCCGCATCTGAACCGGACAGCTGCACTGGCGATCATCTGCACCCTGTGCTTTGGTGCCGGTGTGGGTATGGAAACCATTAACCGTTGGGGTGTCTGGATGGATCTGGTGTCTATCTACATCATCCCGATCGGTGCGACTCTGGGTGCGATTTCCTGGTTCTGGATCATGAAAAAAAGCGACCTCCTGTCTGCCATCAATCGTGGCAGCAGGAAGCCGCAGGGAAATATCTGGTATTTTATGGGTCGATATTTATATGTGCCGCTTGCAATGCTCCTGTGTATTGTTGCCCTTGCACTGAAAATTGCATTTTAAGGTTGCTTATATTTCAGAAACGCTTCTACGGTCTGCCGTCTCTGTTCTTCTCCGGAAATCGTTGCCTGTCCGTCGCCTTTCTGCTCACCGTAGCTTCCGAACCGGGCATGATTTCCGCCATCGATGCAGATTTCCACGCTTTTCTCCGGAAGTAAATCCCGGCCTTCTACAACTTTATTCATATTCAGGATACCATCTTCACTTCCATAGATTGTAACAGCCGATATATCAGTATCCGATAAGTCTTTTGTCGGATATGCCGCAAGCAGCAACAAGCCATCCACATCTTCTATATGACTCGCCGCATAATCCGCGATCATGGCTCCACCGAGTGAATGTCCGCCAAAATACCAGGTATCGTAATCATAATCTTCCTGTACATTACCTGCAAAATGCTTCCCGATAAACGCCATATGAAACGGCATGTCGATCAGGAAGCAGTCGATTCCATTCTCTGCAAACTCCTGCATCAGCGGAGCATAGGCATTCGTTGCAACCCTTGCTCCCGGATAGAAGATCATTGCCTCTGATTCTCCCGGTCCGTCATAAAAGGTCCCGTAATCAAACTTCTCCACCTTCACCTGTCCCCGGTCACTAAGATAAGCTTCCACATCCACGCTATGGTAATAGGTCATCAGATAGATTCCGACAAAAAACATAAAGATCATGATCGAGCCACCGATATAGCTCCATATTTCCTTCGCTTTTGACGGTTTCTTCTCTTCCTCTTCCATGCCACTCAAGCCTCCGTAATCTAACACTTTAATTACATGATATATCCTGTGAAGCAGTCTTACCTTCTTACCTTGTTTTTGATTTCTTCCTTAATTTTCTCAACGAACTCATCTAACGGCATAACAGTTGCATCTTTTTCACCATGCAGCTTGTAGGAAACGGTCTTGCCTTCTACCTCATTAAAGCCGATAACCAGAAGATACGGTACCTTCTGAACCTGTGCCTCACGCATACGATATCCAAGCTTCTCGGCACGTCCATCCAGCTCTACTCTGACATCTGCCGCATCCAGTGCATCACATACCTCCTGTGCATATGCCATCAGTTCTTCATTATCTGTCTTAACCGGCATAACCTTTACCTGTACCGGTGCCAGCCAGGTCGGAAGATTACCCTTGGTCTCTTCCAGAATATATGCCATAAACCGATCCAGCGAACCTAAGATTGCTCTGTGCAGAACAACCGGTGTCTTCTTCTCGCCATCCTTATCAATATAAGTCAGCTGGAATTTAGCAGGCAGACAGAAGTCTAACTGGCAGGTTGACAATGTGTATTCATTACCGACTGCAGGCTTTACATTGACATCCAGCTTCGGGCCGTAGAAGGCTGCCTCACCGATCTCCTCGGTGTATTCGATTCCAAGGTCATTCAATACCTTACGAAGTGCATCCTCAGCAGTGTTCCACATCTCATCATCATCATGATATTTTACCTTGTTTGCCGGATCACGCAGGGACAGCACGCAACGGTAATCTGTAATACCGAAATCCTTATAAGTGCTGAAGATCAGATCTACTACCTTGGAGAATTCATCCTCGATCTGCTCCGGTGTTACAAACAGATGCGCATCATTCTGGCAGAAATGTCTTCCTCTTTCGATTCCCTTTAATGTACCGCTCGCCTCGAACCGGAAATCATGTGCGATCTCACCGATACGGATTGGGAGATCCTTATATGAATGCATATGATTTGCATAAATCATCATATGATGCGGACAGTTCATCGGACGGAGAACGAAGGACTCACCCTCAACCTCCATAGCCGGGAACATATTCTCCTTATAATGATCCCAGTGACCGGATGTCTTATATAAATTAACTGTACCAACGCAAGGAGTCATTACATGCAGATAGCCTAACTTCCGCTCCTTCTGCTTAATATAATTCTCCAGCTCCTGCCAGATCACATAGCCCTTCGGAAGGAACATCGGAAGTCCACGGCCTACCAGATCGTCTACCATAAACAGATTCATATCCTTACCGATCTTTCTGTGGTCACGCTCCTTGGCTTCCTCCAACAGCCGCAGATGCTCGTCCAGCTCTTCCGGTGTCGGGAAGCAGACACCATAAATTCTCTGCAGTACCTTATTATTCTTATCACCCTTCCAGTAAGCTCCGGAATGACGGATCAGCTTAAAGTAACGGCATAATTTTACATTATCTACATGCGGACCTCTGCAAAGGTCTGTAAAATCACCCTGCTCATAGCAGGAAATCGTACCATCCTCCAGATTGGAGATCAGGTCCAGCTTATACTCATCATCCTTAAACATTTCCATTGCTTCTGCCTTGGAAATCTCTTTCCGCACGATCTTCTTGCCGGTCTTGGCAATCTTCTTCATTTCCTTCTCGATCGCGGCAAGATCTGCCTCATCCCGAATAACGTCATCGCCCAGATCCACATCATAGTAGAAGCCCTCTGCTACAACCGGTCCTACCCAGAATTTTGCCTGTGGATACAGATGCTTGATTGCCTGTGCCATCAGATGTGCGCAGGAATGATTCAATGTCTTTAACTGTTCATCTTCCTTAAAATTAACCATTTCGATTCTCCTTTGTCCTTTCTTCTGAAACTAAAAAAGCACCCACAGATATGATTCACATACCTAAGGGTGCTTATGCACGGTTCCACCTTAATTTTAACTCATGGCCGGTAACGTCAGCTACACGGTAACGCTTCAAAGCCTGTCGGCTCCTTCTACGCACAGCTCGGGAATGGTCTTCCTGAAACATTTCCATAAACAGCTTTCACCCTGTGCTGCTCTCTCTGAATGTTTCTGCTCCAGTACTCTTTCCGTCATCGCTTTTTCAATATTACCTGTGTATTGTACCACGTATATTTTTTTTGTACAATCATTTTTTCGAAAATCTTTTATTCTCCATCCGACTGCAATTCCAGCAGGACCTTCTGACAGGTGCTCTCATCCATCGGCCATCCCAGACTCCCGATGGCCCGGTAACAGGCATCCGGCAGTCCTGAATCTTCTGTCGCTCCATTCATCCTACTCAGATAATCGACCGCTATTTCCCGGAGTTGCTCCAAAATCTCCTGCTTGTGCCGTTTTACAGGTTCTTCACACTCCCAGAAGTGACGCATGTCACAGTCCGCAGTACTTCCGCACGGAGTCTTACAGGTGGCACAATCCGGTGCAATGCGGTTCTTCTCCTCATGAAGCTCCCGGATGCTCTTCTCATAATCATCCCCGGTCAATGCTCCTGCCACTATCCGGTCTGTATCTGCGGTTTTTCCGTTATTGCTGATGGCACCGGTCAGTCCGATCAGTGCACCAAGTACCTCTTCCTGCTTCATTCCTGCTCCTTCTTTTCCCCTTTTTTCTTATCCTTATTCTGCTCCATCCGGGCGATTTTAATCACCCGGGGACGATTATAGCGCTGCATGATTACGAAGCAGCCATCCAGACATGCTCCCGCCAGAGATGTGAACATAAATACCCAGAATGCACCAAACCAGATGGATGCGACCACCGGAAGAAAACTGAGAATCATGTTCGTTTCATGTACAAGCTCTGCCTGACACATTGCCTGTGCGATCTCATTCCAGCTATGAAGCTCCGGGTTAAAGGTATCCGGATCAAAGGTCGGCATCTTAGTCTTCCATTTCTTCACCTTTAATCTTCTATATAATCTCTGTTCCCATGTGTGCGTCCGATACCATTTTCGCATATAATCCGCACGATTCCGTTTCACGATCAGATAGACATACCCCACTAGCAGGCGCATGATAAAATGATAGCAGATGGTTCCTGCCGTGATTGCCAGTGTTTCCCATACGCCCATGGATGTCTTATAATATAAGAAAAGAAACAAGCCAAACAGCAGCCCTGTTCCTGCCGATATGAGAATCATGATTCGTTTCACAAGTTCTCCCCCCTTTTACGCAGATTGATTTGCATTTTAATTTCTATACATCCTTCGTCAATAATTTCTATTAGGTATTTTCCGGCAACTCCTCCGGCCAGATACTGTCCTCATCCAGATTCTCCTTCCGCAGCCAGTCATCCTCTGCCTCCAGCTGTCTTCGGATACCATTCTCATCTTCCAGATATACCAGACACTTTAATGTCTCTCCCGGCATCCGTTCTTCACATCCGTAATCTGCTTCCAGAATCTGCTTAATTCTCCACATCGGTTTCTTCCCCTTTTCATTTCCTGCTTTTTAGTGTACAATTTCATTTAATCTATATATTACTTTAGAAAGGATTCTTACGTCAATGAAGAAAAAATTTCTCCTCTCTGTGCTCTGTATCGGACTGGCTCTTCTGTCCGGATGCGGCAATGGGAAATCCAATATTCGTTTCGGTGCAGCCGGTATCGGCGGTATGTATTATTCATTTGCCTCCACCTTTGCCGGAATTGTTGCCGGATCCGACTCCGGTTACACGATCGAGGTTAAAAACACGGCCGGTTCAGAAGCGAATCTGCGGCTGCTGTCTGAGAATTATATCCAGCTTGCGATTGCTCAAAACGATCTGATCTATGATGCTTATTACGGAACCGGCTCTGCAGATGAGCCGTCCCTCACCGGCTATTCCGCCATCGCAGGCTTATATCCGGAGGCCTGCCAGCTCGTAGTCCGAAAAGACTCCGCTATCCACAGCATTGATGACCTACAAGGAAAAACCGTCAGCATCGGTGCCAGCGAGTCCGGAACCGAACGCAATGCACGGCAGATCCTTACGACCAGCGGTCTGACCGATAGCCTGGTCACTACCGTCAATCTGGATTATACCGAGGCAGCTTCCAGTCTCCGGTCCGGCGAGATCGATGCCTTTTTCTGTACTGCCGGTATCAAAACCACAGTTATCGAGGAACTGACCAGAGAGTGTGATATCCGCCTGATCGGCCTTGATGAAAAGCTGCGTAGCCGTTTATGTTCCGCTTATCCGTTCTATTCTGAGTTCACGATCCCGGCCAACACCTATGCCGGGCAGACCGAGGATATCATGACCTTAAGTGTACAGGCTGTCCTGCTGGCGAATAACCGTCTGTCCGATAGGACTGTACAGGATCTTACAGAGATTCTGTTCGCCCATGCACAGGAACTGCAGTACAGTGTCGCTGTTGATATGGAGCTGTCAGAAACAGTTGCTGTTTCCAATGTTGGCATTCCATTTCATCCCGGTGCAGCTTCCTATTATACAGATCATGGTATTTCTGTAGATACCGGAAAATCCGGAAACAAAACTCAACCATAAAGGAAGACATAACATGAAGATTGAATTAGATATGTATCAGACCCTGGCCATTGCGGTTCTGGTTCTGATGCTTGGAGCTTTTTTAAAAAAACGAATTTATTTTCTGGAGAAATTCTGCATTCCGTCTCCAGTCATCGGCGGACTGCTTTTTGCAATTTTCACCTGCATCTGCTACAGTACCGGACTGGCAGAATTTTCTTTTGATGACACTCTGCGGGAGGTCTGCATGGTATTTTTCTTTACATCGGTCGGCTTTCAGGCGAATCTGAAGGTTTTAAAAAGCGGTGGCAAATCTCTGGCAATTTTCCTTGGCTTGGTCATCCTGCTCATCACACTGCAAAACCTGGTTGCTATTGGTATGTCCAGGCTGCTCGGTCTGGATCCGTTAATCGGTATGTGTACAGGCTCGATTCCTATGGTCGGTGGCCACGGTACCGCCGGTGCCTTCGGTCCGGTTCTGGAAGATTTCGATGTCACCGGTGCCACCACGATCTGTACCGCTGCTGCTACCTTTGGTCTGATTGCCGGCAGTCTGATCGGCGGTCCGATTGCCAAACGGCTGATTGAGAAGAAGAACCTGCTCGCCACCGTAGTTCCGGAGGATGACAGCCTTCTGGTTGAGGATGAGAAAAAGCATGAACGGCATACCAATATGTATCCGGCAGCCGTATTCCAGCTGATTCTTGCGATTGGGCTCGGAACGATCTTCTCCTGGCTGTTAACGAAGACCGGTCTGACCTTCCCGATCTATATCGGTGCCATGATTGCGGCAGCTCTGATTCGTAACATCGGTGAATATTCCGGAAAGTTTGACATCCATATGGGCGAGATCAATGACATCGGTGGTATTGCCCTGTCCCTGTTCCTTGGAATTGCCATGATCACATTAAAGCTCTGGCAGCTGGCATCGCTGGCCCTGCCACTGTTCATCCTGCTGATCAGTCAGGTAATTCTCATCTGCCTCTTTGTATACTTCATTGAGTTCAATGTTATGGGACGTGACTATGATGCAGCAGTTTTAGTTGCCGGCACCTGCGGCTTCGGTATGGGTGCCACACCGAATGCGATGGCCAATATGCAGGCGATCTGTGACAAATATGCTCCTTCCGTTAAAGCATATCTGCTCATTCCACTGATCGGCAGCCTGTTTGCAGACTTTATCAACAGCCTGGTCATTACGTTTTTTATCAACCTGTTATGATTGGAATATTGATTACAGACTATATTAATTAAGTAGAGAGGTTCATTATCATGCTGTTTAAGAAAAAGAAATATATCAAGGCTGACTATAATCTAACCTATGACAATCTGGCGATTCCGGAGATTCATACAAAGAAGGAAACAATCCACACTTCAACGGATCCGAATGAAAAACCGTCCATCTCCTATGATGGTGTGGCGATTCCGGAAATCCATCCTAAAAACCAGAAGCAGTCTTAACTGCCTTCATATAATTATTAATTCGGGAGAGAACACTATGGAAACAAAACAACGCGATTCTTTTAACAACAAATGGGGCTTTATTCTGGCCTGTATCGGTTCGGCAGTCGGCATGGGAAATATCTGGATGTTTCCTACCAGAGTGTCCATGTATGGCGGTGGCTCCTATCTGATTCCGTATTTCATCTTCGTTGCACTGATCAGTTTTACCGGCGTGATCGGTGAAATGAGCTTTGGACGTGCTACACGCTCCGGTCCTGTCGATGCCTTTGCCTATGCCTGCGGTATCCGTGGTAAGCGTAAAGTTGGGGAACTCTTAGGCTATATTCCGGTACTCGGTGCCCTTGCCATGGCAATCGGTTATACCGTCGTTATGGGGTGGATCCTCAAATATATGATCGGTACCTTTACCGGCTCTACTCTGGCTCCTGCAGACGCAGACGGCTTCGCTGCTGAATTCGGCGGCATGGCATCCGCATTCGGTAACAACCTCTGGCAGATCGTTGCTCTGGTCATCGGCATTGCAATCCTGATGTTCGGTGTCAGCCGCGGGATTGAAAAGGCAAATAAGATCATGATGCCGATCTTTTTCCTGCTTTTCGTTGTCCTCGGCATCTATGTGGCATTTCAGCCGGGTGCGATTGAAGGATACCGTTATATCTTCCGGATTGACCCACAAGCCCTTGCCGATCCTAAGACCTGGATTTTTGCACTCGGACAGGCATTCTTTTCTCTGTCCGTAGCCGGAAACGGTACCTTAATCTATGGCTCTTATTTACCGGATAAGGAAGACATTCCGGCTGCTGCCGGCAGAGTTGCCTTCTTTGATACACTGGCTGCCCTGCTTGCCGCTCTGGTTATCATTCCCGCAATGGCAACGACCGGTGCCCGGCTTGATCAGGGTGGTCCCGGTCTGATGTTTATCTATCTGCCGGCTCTGTTTAAGTCTATGCCGGGTGGACGGATCATTGCCATCATTTTCTTTGTGGCTGTTTTCTCTGCCGGGTTATCATCCCTCATTAATTTATATGAGGCACCGATTGCAACCGTGCAGGAGAAGCTGCACCTTAGCAGAAAGGCGGCCTGCGGGATCATTGCAGGAATCGCACTCGTCGTATCGATCTGCATTCAGGGAATCGTATCCGGCTGGATGGATGTTCTTTCCATCTACATCTGCCCACTGGGCGCCGGTCTTGCCGGTGTCATGTTCTTCTGGATATGTGGCAAGAAATACGTGGATACACAGGTCAATACCGGAAGGGAGAAGCCTTTCACCAATAAATTTCTTCCAATCTGCAAATATGTTTACTGTCCGATCTGTATTCTGGTTTTAATTCTGGGTATTATTTTAGGCGGAATCGGTTGATTCCGCCCATGGCTCAAAGCCGTGACTCTTCAGCTCCTTAAACGGTCCTGCATATGCATAACCGATGATCACTCCGTCCTGCTCTGCTGCCTCCCTGCCAAATTCTGATTTATAATTACTCTCTGGTACTCATTATAACATGATTCCGGAATCTTCTTTGCTCCGTTCTATCTTTGCATTCAGCTTCCGGAACGGAATCGCGATCACCAGTCCGATCATGAGTGATATTATCACATAGATTCCAAGCACTCCGATACATTTCCAGTAGGTCATTCCGTACATTCCGCCAATCGTCTCACGTAATGCGTTCATGCCATATGGAAACGGAAGGAATTTATATATCCGCTGATAAATCATCGGAAGCACCTCAATTGGGAAGGAGCCACCGGCACCCGCTACCTGAATTACCATAATGATGACCGCCAGTGCTTCACCGATATTCTCAAATGCAACTGTCAGCGAATACATAAATAATGTAAATACGAAGCTACAGAACGAACATGCAAACCATAGCAGGAACGGATTCACACATTGGATCCGGATATATAACAGATTTCCAAGTGCTGTCAATAATGCCTGCCCCTGTCCGATCAGAAAGAATGTGATATAGCGGCCAAAATATTTCTGATATGGTTTTACATCCGGTACGTCCTCATCCGACAGTACCTTCACATGAATAATCGCCACCAGAACCAGCGCACCGACCCACAGTGCCAGAACCGTATAAAACGGTGACATCGCCGAACCATAATTTTCAATCGGATAAATCTCTTTTGTCTCCATATTTACCGGTGATGATAAATAGCTGCCGAGAGACTCCGGATCCGTTTTTAAAAGCTTCACGACTGTCTGATACTGATCACTCATCCCAAGCGAATCCAGCTTCACAATCAGCGTATCTAATGCATTCTTTAGATTCTGCGTCGCCTCCAATGACTCGGACAGACTGGCCTTACTTAAATCCAACGTCTGATCATAGGAGTCCAATGCCCCGGATACTTCATCAAAATCACCATCGATACCATATAGAATCGCCTGCGTCTGATTTAAAGAGTTCTGCATGGAAAGGATTGTCGTCTCCAGCTGTCCCTTTACCGAATGGTCAAACTCCTCTTTTAAGGACTTTACCTGTGCCTTACTGTTTTCGATTTCTTCCGACACCTGAAGCTTTAAGGTTTCCACAGATGCATTTCCGGCTTTTATATTCTTCTGTACTTCCTTTAAGTCCGCTTCGATCTTATCCAGACTCTCCCGGATTGCCTGAATCTTAGCCGCCACTGCCGGATCATCCTCCCACTCCTTCACACTGTTTTCAAATAACTGCCGAATCAGATCCATCATGTCGATCAGATTCTGAATTCGGATTTCGGATAGCTCTCCATGATCGTCCAGTTCCTCCAGCATATTTTTAATCAAAAGAGCAACTGTATCCAGATTATCTGCAATTGTATCCAGATTGGCTGATATGATATCCGCCAGTGCACCTGCATTCATGCTTCCGGCTGTCATAGCCGCCTGCATCGTATTCACGGTATTGGCTCCCTCGTCTACCATCATATTCAGATTCGGTATCATAACCTGTGTAGTTGAGATCAGGCTGGATGCGGAATTGGTAATTCCTTCAAAAGAATTCAACAATGCAATATAATCATCCAGACTACTGCTTAATGTCTGTAACTGAGCTGTCATAAGATTCATGACGGAATCCGATGTCACTCCGTTTTCTGCCATCAGATCATCCGCCTTCAGCAATACCTCTGCCAGACTGCTCACAAATGTTGCGTTTACCTGTTCCTGCACCGCTGTTTTCGCCTTTGACGTAATCTTCGGTGCAATGGCATTCTTTTTCTCATTCTCATAGTATACCATCTGCGGATGCTCGACTTCTCCATTTAAGAAACTGATCATGTCCTTTGAGAAATCCTCCGGTATGATCATTGCCGCATAATATTCGCTGCTGTAAACACCGTCCTTTGCCGCATCTTCCGACTCTACGAACTGCCATCCCATAGTCTGGTTGGCTTTCAATGCATCAACTACACTATCCCCGATATTCAGCTTCACACCTCCAAGATCCACACCTTTATCTCCGGAGTAAACTGCAATCTTAAGATTAGAAGTGGCATCCGGACCGTATGGGTCCCAGTTTGACAGGATATTAAACCAAGCATAAAGAGACGGTATGATGATCAGACCGATCACGATGACCACAGCAACCACATTCGTCCGTATTCTTTTCCAATCATGGTAAAACACCCGAATTATATTCTTCATGCCTGATTCGCCTCCTCTGCATTTTTCTCTGCGCTCTCTTCATCCTGTGCAGGTTCTTCCGTCATTTTCTCCGTGGCTTTCTCTGCCGTTATTTCCGCTTCTTCCATTGTTCCCTTCTCCGGTTTCTGCGCAGCCTCGACATTCTGGATCACTGTACGCAGTTTTTTCTCCATCTGCTCCACGTTCTCTCCGATCAGAGCTTCCCGTTCATTTCTCTCTCCATTAGAGATCTCATTCATTTTCTGTTGCAGCTTATCGTCTATATACTCAATAAAAATCAAATATCCTGCCAATATAAATAAGGATACGATCCATAAAATCAGAAATACCGTCTTCGAACTTCCGGTCAGAAACAGCAGGACCAGAAATACAGGTGGTATAATAAACAGACATTTCAATCCAATCTTAATCCGCTTCTGGTTCTTTCTGTGAATCTCCTCTTCATAGGCGACCAGTTTTCCATAAAGTTCCTCATAGTTTTCTTTCTTTTCCATCTGTATCACCTTCTCCCTACATCATTTTTGTATCTTCCATCCGCTTCTCCACGAAGTGGATCACACCCATAAACGGAATCCGTATCAACAGTCCGACCAGCAATGCTACCGCTGCAAAGATCAGCAGCTCCGCCAGATACTTCTCATAGGCTCCGCCATACATACCACCGACAGTTTCCCGCATGGCATTGATAGCATATGGGAATGGGAAGAATATATAGACCTTCCTGAAAAACTCCGGCAGGATTTCAATCGGATAGGTTCCGCCGGAGCCTGCGATCTGTATTACAACCAGCACCACTGCGATTGCCTTACCAATATCGCCAAAGGATAATGTCAGGGCATAGATCAGTAATGTAAACGTAAAGCTGGTAATTGCTGACGCAAACCAGAACAGGAACGGATTCTCCACCTGACAATGCAGCCAGAAAATATTTCCGAGTACGATAATCAGCGTCTGAACCTGTCCAAGCAGGAAAAAGATCAGATATCTTCCCATGAACAACTCATGCCGTTTCGGTTTCTCCAGATTCTCACCCGTTGCACGCACCTTAATTAACGCAACCAGAACCAGTGCACCGACCCAGATCGCCAGTGTTGTATAAAACGGCGCTACCGCAGACCCATAATTTCGGATTGGATATACCTCCTGTGTCTCTACCTGCACCGGCTGTGCGAAGAACTTTCCATAACTTTCCGCATTTCCTCCTAAAAGATTTACGATTATCCCCATCTTTTCATCTTCTTCCGCAGCATCCAACCGGTCAATCGCATCCTGAATCTTTGCCTGGCTGGATTTTAACAGAGACTGGATCTGCCGAAAGCTTTCATCCGTCGAATCGACCATATCCTGTGTTCCGTTGAAGATTGTTTCCATATCACCTAATGTATGATTCAGATTATTCAGCAGATTCGTTACATTCACCAGAACCTGTGATGCTGTATCCAGGATCCCGGATACTCCCGGTACCAGTTGATTGGTATAGATGTTTCTCATGCTCTCTACCGTCTGCCTGCAGGTAGCCAAAGACTGCTTCACATGTTCTTCAACAGTCTTTGTTGCATCGCCGATTGCTTCGGCTCCCTGTTCCAGTTCGATTTTTTTCAGAATATCTTCAATCTGTGCTGCCGCTTCTTTTAACTTCTCAATCTGCGCCAGAATATCACTGACATCTAGCTGCTGTGCTTCCGCCAGCTCCTTCTTCTGCTCCAGCTCCGATATCGTACTGTGAAGAAGTGTTAACTGCTCGATCAGTGCCCGTACATCTTTGCCGGTCTGTTCAATGCTCTCAACTGTTTTTTTGGCAGAGTTACTTAAGTCTGCTTCATCAATATCCTTTGCTATACGGTTTAATGATGCCTCAATATCCGACAATGTTTTTTCTACATTTTGAGAAAACGTGGCCAGAGTTGCGTCTGTTGTATCCAACTGCGTCTGTGAATTTTTCATTGCATCTTCCGCAGTCTGAATCCGGTTTTCAACCCCGGGAATCTGTGCATTGGCCTTTTCTATTCCACCCGCCAGAGTCCGGTTTCCTTCCAGGAACTGATCGATCATCATATTATAATTTTCCAGACTGTCATTGATTTCTACTAATTTCTCACGGAAACCATCCACGCCGCCTTCCTGTTCAATTTTCCCGGATAGTTCTCCCATCTGTGCAAACATAGTGCTTGCCGCTGTCTCTAAAAATGTTTCATTAATACTCGCCTTCAGGGTATCTACCGCAGTATCCGTAATCTTGGTTGCGATGGCATTCTTCTTCTCGTTCTCATAATAGGTAATGGTCGGATTTTCCAGTCCTTCCGTAAATATACTGAACATACTCTCCGAAAACCGTTCATTGATGATCACCGCAGCATAATAATCTCCGCTTTCCACACCGGCAACCGCCTCTTCGGAACTGTCCAAAAATTTCCAGCCTATAGAATCATTCTCCTTCAACTGCTCAATTACGGCATTCCCCATATTAACGGTAGTTCCGTCCTCTGTCTGAAATCCCCGGTCCTCTGATACCACTGCTATAGCGATATTGCCAGTATTGGCATACGGATCCTGATTCGAATAAATATTAAACCATGCATAAAACGATGGAATAAAGCATAGCCCGATTGCAATGATCAACGCAAAGAAATTACGGCTCAAGCCCCTTAAATCTTTTAAGAATATATGTATAATATTTTTCAATTCTCTTCTCCCCGTTTCTGATTCTTTTTATCATCTTGTATCCGGCTGCTTCCGATCCCGGAACCCCCCGGCTCTTTAATAACATTATGAATTATGTCTTATTTTTGTCAACCAAAATTTCTTTTTTTAAATATAGGATTTCATTTTTCTTTACTACATTTTAACTACCCGCAAAAAAGTTACAGAAATTTTATTGATTTTATCAGTTAATTATGTATAATATGAGGAGAAGAAGTTGACCGGTGTCGCTTCTTTGTATCGATATCATGAACCCTGTATTCACAGGTGTTTTCATATTACAAATTAAGAAAAGAGGTAAAAGTAAGATGGCAGAAATCAATTTAAGTAAGTATGGCATTACCGGAACTACAGAGGTTGTCTACAATCCTTCTTATGAGATGTTATTTGAAGAAGAGACAAAGCCTGAGCTGGAAGGTTATGAGAAGGGCCAGGTTAGTGAACTTGGTGCTGTTAACGTAATGACCGGTATCTACACAGGTCGTTCTCCTAAAGATAAGTATATCGTAGTAGATGAGAACTCAAAGGATACTGTATGGTGGACATCTGATGAGTACAAGAATGATAACCATCCAATGGCAGAGGATACATGGGAAGCTGTAAAGGAACTCGCAAAGAAAGAGCTTTCAAACAAGAGACTGTTTGTTGTTGATGCATTCTGCGGTGCTAATAAAGATACCCGTATGGCAATCCGTTTCATCGTTGAGGTTGCTTGGCAGGCTCATTTCGTAACAAATATGTTCATTCGTCCTACCGAGGAAGAATTAAAGAATTTCGAGCCGGATTTCGTAGTATACAACGCTTCTAAGGCTAAGGTTGAGAACTTCAAGGAGTTAGGTCTTAACTCTGAGACATGTGTAGCATTCAACATCACAAGCCATGAGCAGGTTATCATCAATACCTGGTACGGCGGTGAGATGAAGAAGGGTATGTTCTCTATGATGAACTACTATCTTCCATTAAAGGGTATGGCTTCTATGCACTGCTCTGCTAACACAGATATGGATGGAAAGAATACAGCAATCTTCTTCGGTCTGTCCGGTACAGGTAAGACTACACTGTCTACCGATCCTAAGCGTCTTCTGATCGGTGATGATGAGCATGGCTGGGACGACAACGGCGTATTCAACTTCGAAGGTGGATGCTATGCTAAGGTTATCGATCTGGATAAGGATTCTGAGCCAGATATCTACAACGCAATTAAGCGTGATGCATTATTAGAGAACGTTACTCTGGATGCAAATGGTAAGATTGATTTCACAGATAAGAGTGTTACAGAGAATACTCGTGTATCTTACCCAATCAACCATATTAAGAATATTGTTCGCCCTATTTCTTCTGCACCGGCAGCTAAGAATGTTATCTTCCTGTCAGCAGATGCTTTCGGCGTACTTCCTCCGGTATCTATCCTGAACCCAGAGCAGACTCAGTACTACTTCCTGTCCGGTTTCACTGCTAAGTTAGCCGGTACAGAGCGTGGTATTACAGAACCTACTCCTACTTTCTCAGCTTGCTTCGGTCAGGCATTCCTGGAGTTACATCCTACAAAGTATGCTGAAGAATTAGTTAAGAAGATGAACGTAAGCGGTGCTAAGGCATACCTGGTTAACACAGGTTGGAACGGTACCGGCAAACGTATCTCTATCAAGGATACCCGTGGTATCATCGATGCAATCTTAAGTGGTGCTATTTTAACAGCTCCAACTAAGACCATTCCACACTTCAACTTTGAAGTACCTACAGAGCTTCCTGGTGTAGATCCTGCAATCCTGGATCCACGTGATACCTATAAGGATGCTTCTGAGTGGGAAGAGAAGGCTAAGGATCTGGCTGCAAGATTTGTTAAGAACTTTGCTAAGTATGAAGGAAATGCAGCAGGTAAGGCTTTAGTATCTGCAGGTCCTCAGGCTTAATTGATCTGAGTATCATACTCGTCAATTTAATCAGAAACGACAGGAAGCGGATGATAATTCATCCGCTTCCTTTTTATTGTAGATCAGTACCGGTATCGCAATGATCACACATACGATATCCGACGCCTAATTCATTGATGATATAATTCTTCTTACCCGGCTTCGCACCGAATTTCTTCCGGATATTTGCCATATTCACCTGCAGTTTTTTCGTACTGCCGATGTCGCTATAGCCCCAGATTTCCTGAATGATAAAGCTATAAGTCAGCATCTTTCCGGCATGCTCGGAGAGCAATGCAACGATGTTATACTCCGTCTGTGTCAGTTTAATCTCCTTATCTGCGATCCGGACTGTCCGGGCATCATAATCGATTGATAGTTCCCCGGTCTCAAACTGTCCTCCCGGCAGTTTTCCATTCTCTGCACGATGTGAATTGGTCCGAAGTGCAGTCTGTACCCGTGCCACCAGCTCTGCAGAACCGAACGGCTTCGTCACATAGTCATTAGCACCCAGATTCAATGCCTCTACTTTATCCTGTTCATCAGATCTGGCCGACAGGACAATCACCGGTGTCAGAGATTCTTTTCTGATTTCCTTCAGGAATGCAATGCCATCCTTATCCGGAAGACCCAGATCCAGAATCACCAGATCCGGATGATAGGATGTAAATAACATCATTCCATCTTCACAGGAATATCCGGAAATTGCCTGATATCCATTCGCCTCCATCAATGCACTTAACAGATTATTGATGTTTTCCTCATCTTCTATCACTAATATTTTATATCGATTCTTCATCACTTTCCCGCTCCTCTACATCCAGGGTAAATCTGAAAACCGCACCCCCGCTGTTTGAATTTTCAGCAGTAATATCCCCACCATGTGCTTTGATGATTGTTGCACAAACCGACAATCCAATTCCTTCTGCAAAGATCGTCTTTAACTTATCCTCCGGGATACCCTTGCCATTATCCCGGATTTCAAAGATAACCTTATCAGAAATGGTAAATGCCCGCAGCCATATTTTATCCATTCCTTCTGCATGTTGAACTGCATTTTCCAAAATATTCACTATTACCTGCTCGATCAGCAGTGCATCCATCGGTATCATTACCAGTTCATCCGGTATATCGACCTCTACCTCCTGATCGGCATACCGCTTACTGAACTTTACCAAGACAGAATCCAGAAGCTCATCCAATGCTGTCGGCGTCTTGATGATCGTTACATTTTCCCCATCCAGTCTGGTAATTGACAATAGATTCTCCACCATCCGATGCAACCACTGCGAGTCCTCCTTGATGCCCTCCAGCATCTGATTCTTCTGCTCCTCTGTGAAATCCTGTCCATTTTCCAGCAGAGCAGAGCTCGCTCCGTATATAGTTGTCAGAGGTGTCCGAAGATCATGTGATACAGCCCGCAACAGATTCGCCCTCATTTTCTCCCGTTCGCCTTCCAGTCGAATCTGTTCCTGATGCTTAATCTTACTCGTCAGACAACAGGTAATCAGTGTCATTGCGATCATAATGATCGCAGATAAAAGATTTTCCGGAATTGTGAAATTGATCCGGAAATAAGGAAACGTAAAGGCATAATTCACAGCCAGTACACTTACTACGGATGCTATCACTCCATATACAAAGCCATCCGTGATAACCGAAATCAGGAACACCCCCAGCATGAAAATGCTGGGAATCAGCACATGTTCCTCAAATACGTTCTGCATAACAAGACACAATCCAAAACCCGCCAATAATATAGCAATCGTTACACTTATGTTTTTAATTATAATCAGCTGCTTTTTCATATTCCACCTCTTACGAATCTTATTCTAGTGTCTTTGCAGATGGTTCTATATCATAATAACATAACGCCGGCAAAGATGCAGATAAGACAACTTACGATTTCTCTACCACCCAATGCTTGCGATAATGGCTTCTACGATATTCCCTCGGTGTCTGCATGGTTTCCCGCCGGAATATCTTTCCAAAATAACTGTCGGATGAATATGCCAGATATTCTGCAATTTCTGTGCAGCTATAGTCTGAATATTCCAGCATACTTTTGGCTACTTTTACTTTCTCTTTTGTAATATAATCGGATATTCCATCACCTGTTTCCTGTTTAAATAAACGGCTCAGATATGTCGGCTCCAGCTTGACATAGGATGCGACATCCTTCAATCTGATTGCCTCATGTAAATGTGTCTGGATATAATCCATTGCCCGTATACAATGAATAGAATAACCACCTGACCGTTTCAGCTTCTGCATACGTTCTGCATAATCAAAAATCACCTCTTTATGAAGTTGTTTTAATTCCGCATCTGTCCTGCCTTCATCAATTTTACGAATGTAATAATCACTTAAGCCATAACTGATACGTTCATCCATTCCTTTTTCAATACAAAACCTTGATATCATCACAATTGTTACAATTACATGATACTTCAGATTCCGGATTGGATCCTCGGACAGTCTTCCCCGCGCCTTCGTATCCACATCTGCATAATCCGTTTTTTTATTTAACTCTTCTATCCTGCCATCACTGACCATTTCATAGAAATTCAATTCTGAATCATAGCTTGGATGCCGGATGCCCTCCTCGTGTGCGAGAAATTGCTGAACAACCAGTCCCCGTTCTGAAGATTTCTTCATATATCCGTTTTAATACCCTGTCCTTTCTGTTTCTTCTCAATCCGTTGTTTTTATTGTATTATACCACAATATTTTTTTATTTTTAACAAGATTATATTACTTTTTATTTTATATTCGTGCTAAATTATTTTCAACAGCAAAGAAGTTTTATTTTATAAATGCAATTCAAATTAGGAGGTCTTATTATGCGAATCGTAGAAGGATATCAAAAAGGAATCAATCTGGGTGGTTGGTTATCACAGGGTTCTCTGAATAAAGCACATCTGGATACATTTATTCAGGAATCCGATATTGAGAAAATTGCATCCTGGGGTGCAGACCATGTTCGTCTGCCTTTGGATTATGAAAACATTGAATACGAAGATGGACGCACCAAGGAAGAAGGTTTTCAATACATTGATAACTGTATTGCCTGGTGCCGCAAGCATCATCTGAATCTGGTATTGGATCTTCATAAAACCTATGGTTATATCTTCGATGACCCGGACTATTCAAGTGAATTTTTCCATAGTGAAGCATTGCAGCAGCGGTTTCTGTCTATCTGGGAGAAAATCATCACCCGTTATGCCAAAGATTCCGATATGATGATGTTTGAATTATTAAATGAAGTTGTACCTGCCGATGTGGTCGATGAATGGAATGACCTTTCCCAGCGCGGCATCCGGCTGATCCGGAAATATGCTCCGACTGCAAAGATTTTATACGGTGGTGTATGCTATAATGCGGTTACCTCCATTAAGAAGCTATTACCTCCGGCAGATGAAAATATCGTTTACAACTTCCATTGCTATGAACCTCTTCTGTTTACTCACCAGACCGCACAGTGGGTGGAAGGAATGCCTGCAGACTTTCATATCAATTATCCCGGAAACTTTGATGTATACATGCAAATCAGTAAAACAATCAAAGGAACTATGAACGGAGCTTTGGCAGAAGAAGGACTGAACCTGACTTCTCTTGGTCCGGATTTCTTTGAAAAAATGTTCTTAGACGGCATTCAGGCTGCCGAGCATTTTGATGTTCCTCTCTATTGTGGTGAATATGGAGTCATTGATCAGGCACCACCGGAAGATACCGTTCGTTGGTTCCATGATATTAATTCTGTCTTCAAAAAATACGGCATTGGTCGCGCCGTATGGACCTACAAAGAAATGAACTTTGGCATCGTCGGACCGCACTATGACTCTGTACGCGAAGCATTAGTAGATAGCATCTTCGGTTAATCCGATCTACTGTTAATTACAGCTTCTTTAATGCCTCATCCATTGTATGCCAGCCGAGGACTGCACATTTTACTCTCGCAGGCATATGTGATATATCTTTCAGGGCGGACGCCTCTTCCAGCTCATCAAGCTCCTCATCGGTCGTCTCGCCCTTGATCATCTTAAGAAACAGCTCGCTCAGATGTCTGGCCTCTTCCTCGGTCTTTCCGACGATCATTCCAAGCATAATATCCGCAGATGCCTGAGAAATCGCACACCCGTCTCCGATAAATGCTCCGTCCTTGATCACACCGTCTTCTACCTTTAACTTTAACCAGATATCGTCTCCACAGTTCGGGTTCACACCCTCCAACACCACATTGGCATCCGGAAGATCATGCTTGAAATCCGGACGGATATTATGTTCTGTCAGGATCTCATTATAAAAACTTCTATTCTCCATATCCCATCTTCCTCCTTACTTCCGATACACTCTTTACAAATGCATCCACCTCTTCCGGTGTATTATAAAACATAAAGCTTGCTCTGGTCGTATTATAGACCTTCAGATAGGTAAGGAGCGGCTGTGCGCAATGATGTCCGGCACGCACATCTATTCCGTCCGCTGCCAGAATTTCACTTACATCATGCGGATGCACCTGTTCGATCGTAAATGCTACGATTCCGGTGTGATTCTCCGGCTTCTCCGAACCGATCACATGCACATGCGGGATCTTAGTCAAACCTTCCATTGCCCGTCTGGTCAACTGAAGCTCGCGCGCTTCAATCGTCTCAAATCCAACCTCTTCAATATAATGGATTGCAGCTGCCAGTCCGGCTGCACCGGCTGCATTTACCGTTCCTGCTTCGAATTTATGTGGCAGTTCTGCAAATACCGCACCTTCTCTGGATACCGATGAGATCATTTCACCACCGGTCATAAATGGCGGCATCTCTTCCAACAGTGCTTCCTTCCCATACAACACACCGATTCCCATCGGAGCCATCAGCTTATGTCCGGAAAATGCCAGAAAATCAGCCTGCAACTCATGGACATCAATCGGCATATGCGGAGCACTCTGTGCTGCATCTACCACTACCACTGCACCAAATGCATGTGCCCGGTCTGCCATCTTCCGAACCGGATTCACACAACCAAGCACATTGGATACGTGTCCGACTGCCAGAAGCCTCGTATGCTCATTGATTCCGATCTCTAAGGTCTCGTCTGTCAGGGTTCCGTCCGACTCACACTCCAGATACCGAAGTGTCGCTCCCGTCACTTGTGCCGCCATCTGCCATGGCAACAGGTTACTGTGGTGTTCCATGATCGTAACCGCGATCTCATCTCCCGGCTTCAGATGGTGACAGGCATAGCTATAAGCCACCAGATTCAGTCCCTCTGTCGTATTTCTGGTAAAGATGATCTCTTTCTCAGAATCCGCATGGATAAAATCCCGGACCGTCACTCTCGCATTCTCATAAACCTCCGTGGCACGCAGACTCAATGGATAAAAGCCGCGCAACGGATTCGCATTGCTCTCTTCATAAAACTGCTTCTCTGCCTCTATGACAACCGCCGGCTTCTGGGCAGTTGCCGCATTGTCGATATAGATTGTCCGGTTCGTCTGAAGAAGCGGAAAATCCTTTCTGTAATCAAGCTCTGTCATACGCCATTACCTCCGCCAGCTGCTTTTCTACCAGTGTCTCTGTCTCTTCATCCCGGATCTGACGATACAGCACCTCCATCTTGCCCTTTGCCATAATATCCTCAGCGGTCTCCGCCCCGATACCTCTGGCAGCAAAATAGAATAATGTATCCTCGTCCAGTTCACCGATCGTTGCTCCATGAGAGCCTTCCACATCCTCCTCTGCACAAAGGATCAGCGGAATCGTCTTATTCACCACATCATCTCCAAGCAACAGGACATTCTCCGTCTCTGCCCCCTTGGATTCGGAAGAACCGTTCTTGAAATCAATGGAACCGCGGAATATCTTCTGTGCAGAATCTTTTAAGGTACCATCGACCTGGATCAGACTATTGGTCTTCTTTCCAAAATGATTGACGATCAGATTTATATCCAGTATCTGCTTCTTCTGTCCCAGATAGCCGATTGCAATCTGTACATCCGATGCAGTTCCGTTCAGATCTGTCCGGATTCCGTTGTACAGATTTCCTCTGCCGATCACCATCTGCAGCAGTTCAAACTTCGCACCCTCTTCACAGGTGCATCCGATATCATTTAGCAGTTCTGTCTGCTCGCCCTGCATAAAAATCTGCACCAGACGGATCTTACTTCCGGCCTTCGCCCGGATCTGTGTCCGGAATGCCAGACGGTCAGCGGGAAGATTGCCCTCCGGGAAGGTCTGGATCAGTGTCAGCTCAGACTCCTTCTCCGCTTTTACAAACAGCATACCTGCAGAGCCTTCTGCCTCCCGGCTGCCGATCGTCATACGAACAGTCTCACCCTTGTTTGTCTCATCTGCCTGAATCCCATAGCCGCTCACATCCGGGTCGGTAAACAGTACATCTGCTTCCTTCCCTGCTCCTGTCTCCACCGCCTGTTTCTCTTCTTCTGACACCTCGATCGGCTTTCCGCCTTCAGTCAGCACCTGACATGGTGCCGGTGCCGGTTTCCACTGTATCGTTGTATCATTTAAATGTAACCAATGCCATGTCTTGGATGGCAATGCATTAATCTTCATCTCGTAATTTTCTTCCATTTCCGGCACCTCCTTAACCAATGCTGCCCTTCATTTCCAGTCGGATCAGATTATTCATTTCCAATGCATACTCCAGTGGCAGCTCCTTGGATACGTTATCTGCAAATCCGCTGACAATGCAGGCTCTGGCATCCTCTTCACTCATTCCGCGGCTCATCAGATAGAATACCGCATCATCACTGATGCTTCCGATCTGTGCTTCATGTCCGACATTGGCCTTTCTGGTACGGATATCCATGGCCGGAATCGTATCGGACCGTGAAATAGAATCCAGCATCAGAGACAGGCAGGATACGGCGGACTTGGAATGCTCCGCCTCCTTGGTCACGACTACAGAGGAACGGAACGTACTGATACCACCATCCTTGGAGATAGACCGTGTATTCATATAGGAGCTGGTGTCCGGTGCCGCATGAACGACCTTTGCACCGGTATCCAGATTCTGTCCCTTGCCGGCAAAGGTAACACCGGTAAATTCCATTCTGGCACCCTTGCCCTTTAAGATGCTCATCGGATACAGGTAGGATACATGGGAACCAAAGGAACCGGATACCCATTCAATGGTTCCGCCTTCCGCTACCGTTGCACGCTTTGTATTTAAGTTATACATGTTCTTGGACCAATTCTCAATTGTGGAATAACGAAGCTTTGCATTCTTGCCGACAAAAAGCTCTACACAGCCTGCATGCAGATTCGCCACATTATATTTCGGTGCGGAACAGCCCTCTATGAAATGCAGATCTGCGCCCTCATCTACAATGATCAGGGTATGCTCGAACTGCCCGGCTCCCGGTGCATTTAACCGGAAATAAGACTGCAACGGAATCTCTACCGAAACACCCGGTGGTACATAAACGAACGAACCGCCGGACCATACCGCCCCATGCAGTGCGGCGAATTTATGATCATTCGGACGGACCAGCTTCATAAAATGTGTCCGTACCATATCTGCATATTCACCGTTTAATGCGCTTTCCATATCGGTATAGACAACACCCTTTTCGGCAACCTCTTCCCTGACATTGTGATAAACCAGCTCGGAATCATACTGGGCACCGACACCGGCCAGAGACTTCCGCTCTGCCTGTGGGATTCCCAGACGCTCAAATGTATTCTTAATATCCTCCGGCACCTCGGACCACTTCGCCTTCATCTTTGTATTCGGTCTGACATAGGTTACGATATTATCCATGTTCAGTCCCTCAATAGATGGTCCCCAGTCTGGGATCGGCATATTGTTATAGATCTGCAAGGACTCCAGACGGAAGGTCTGCATCCATGCCGGATCATGTTTTTCTTTCGATAACTGTTCTACGATTTCCGGAGTCAGACCCGCCTTCAGCTTATAGGCATCCTTTTCCTCGTCTTTGAAATCATATATATTACGGTCGATATCTTCTACGTAAGTCTTCTCTTTCATATCCTTCGGATGCTCCTTTCCCATTACCGGTTCTGTGACTCGTATCTGCCAAAGCCTTCTGCATTGATCTCGTCCACCAGGGATGCATCTCCGGTCTTAATGATCTTACCCTCTACCATAACATGTGTATAATCTACAGACAGGGATTCCAGAATCTTTGTACTATGTGTGATGATCAGCAGACTTCCGTTGCAGTTCTTCTGATATTCCTCAATGCCTGCAGATACGGTCCGCACAGCATCTACGTCCAGACCGGAATCTGTCTCATCCAGAATGGCCAGTGCCGGCTTCAGCATCAGAAGCTGAAGGATCTCTGCCTTCTTCTTCTCACCGCCGGAAAAACCTACATTCAGATCACGCTCTGCATATGACGGATCCATCTGCAGCAATGCCATCGTCTTCTCCAGCTCCTTCTTATAATCCCACAGCTTGATCCGCTTTCCGGTCTTCTGCTCCAGCGCATTCCGGATAAAGGAGCTCAAGGTCACACCCGGAACCTCCAGCGGATTCTGGAAAGACAGGAATAAACCATCCTTAGACCGCTCATTTACCGGCTCCTCCGTAATATTCTTTCCCTGAAACCGGATCTCACCACCGGTTACCGTATACTTCGGATTTCCCATCAGAGCATAACCGAGCGTTGACTTTCCGGTGCCGTTCGGTCCCATCAATACATGAGTCTCACCACTGCCAATGGATAAATCCACGCCGTGAAGAATCTTCTTATCTTCAACCTCTACATATAAATCCTTTACTTCCAATAACTGCTTATCCGTCATCTTTCTTCCTCCTGATCGTTCCATCTGTTTACGGTTCTATTCCTAAGGCATCTATGCCACTTACTTCTGATCCTGTGTCGCACCCGTCTGTCCGACAGCTCCTTTCGCCACATCCTCCAGCGTCATATTATCAAAGTAATTATTGATCAGATCTGCCAGTCCCTGCCAGATTGGGAGCGTGTAACAGAGCTCCGATCGATCACATGGCATGGAATCATCTTTTAAACATGCGACCGGTGCCAGAGTGCCTTCTGTCAGCTTCAGAATCTCTCCCACACTGTAATCTCCCGGTTCTCTGGTCAGACGATAGCCTCCTCCATGTCCGCTGGCTGCCTCGATCAGATGATTCTTCGACAACAACCGGGTAATACTTTCCAGATATTTCTGGGACAATTCTTCCTGTTGCGATATTTCTTTTAACGGAATATAGCTGCCATCATGATGTACCGCCAGATAGACCATGACCCGCAGTGCATATCTCCCCTTTGATGAAATCACCATGCCTGCTGTTCCTTCTTTCTTCATACTCTTTAACTTCTCACCACAGAATAACCCTATTCACCTACTATGTCAATAGGTAATCGGATAAATCATCCAAAAGCCCAGAAGAATCACAAGGAAAATCACATTTGCAATCGTAAACAGAATGAAATATTTTCCCCGAAGCTTACGATTCTCTTTCGCAATGTATTTGAAACTGATCAGACTTGCCATCGATGCGATCAGAGTTCCCAGGCCACCTAGATTCGTTCCTACGATCAATGCCTGAATATTATCGGTAAATCCGGAAAGCAGGATTGCTGCCGGTACATTACTCATGACCTGACTGGCAATTACTGCCGTTATCACCTCGCGGCCGTTAATAAACTCCTGAAGAAACCGGCTGAACGCAGGTATTCTTCCTACATTTCCTATAAAAATAAATAATGCCGTAAATGTTCCAAGCAATGAGTAATCTATCTGTCTCCATATCGTTCTATCCCGGATACTAATGTATACGATCACCAGCAGCAACGGAATCGGAAACGGCAGGATATGTGCCACCGATAACAGACTGACCAGAAATAATGCCAAATAGCATCCAAGCTTTTTCTTATCTATGGGATATCTTCTATTCGTATCTGCTTCTCTCATTAAGATACTCTGATCTTCCCCCGACCTAAGTTCCTGATTTTTCTCTGTTATCAAAGTCTTACCTTCGGTCACATCTCCCTTTTCAAATTTCTCTCTTCCTACACATATCGCAATCCATACGCCCAGTAATAATAATGAAATTCCCGTATACGGAAGCATTAATCGGAGAAACCCCGGAATACCGATTCCGGCTTTTCCATACAGATACAGATTCTGTGGATTACCGATCGGTGTCAGCATACTTCCGAGATTAGCCGCAATTGTCTGCATAACAACCACCCTTAGCATCCAGGTTCTTTGAACCTTCTCTCCCAGCTGCTTCATGATGATGATCGTAAATGGCACAAACGTGATCAATGCCACATCATTAGTAATCAGCATTGATAAAAAGAAACACAACAATACCAGAGTCAATACGATTCCGCCGCTTCCTCTTACCTGTGCAAGCAGTCCCTGTGCCAACCGATCAAATACATGAATCTGTTTCATGCCTGCAACAACTGCCATCAGACAGAATAATATTCCAAGTGTTCTGAAATCGATATAGAAAATATAATTTAAATCCGGTGGTATGATCACCATTGAAATAGCCGCTAATATTACCGCGATCATTAACACGGTTTCTTTTTTCCAAAATGTTATTATTGCCTTTATAACTTGTTTCATCATCAGTACTTCCTTTCTATTGAAATTATAGCATTATCTCTTTCTATCTTCTACTTCTTTTCCTATATGCAATCATTAATCCTCCACGTTCCGCATAATAGCTGCAGATTCCGTGCATTTGTGTGATACGGACCTCTGCCTCCGGCCATCGTTCCTTCACACGGTGTGCCAGCCGTTCTGCCGCCTTTCGGTGAAAGCAATGACTGATCATAACTGACTTTCCGTCGAATCCCCGTTCTTCCATGTCCTCTATCAGCCGATCACAGACCCGGTGCTCTCCCCGTATCTTATGCAGGATCTCAATCTTACCCTCTCGGTTTCCCGTTCCGATCAGGCAGAGCTTCAACCGGTTCACTGCATAACCGATCAGACGATGCATTCTTCCTGCCTTTATCAGGTTCTCAAAATGAAACAACGCAAATAACACCTGCACCTGTTCCCGTTCTATCTCTGCTTTCCGTATGAGTTCTTCTCCGCTCTTTCCCTCCAGGATATTCTGTATCAGTTGCTGTACCTGCAGACCGATCCCGACACCTGCCGACCGGGAATCCAGTATATACACCTGCCGTTCCGGATGCTCTTCCAGAAACAGCTCGCGCGCAATTGCTGCACTCCGGCAGCTGCCGGAAAGTGCTCCTGACATCGTAATAACTATAACCTGTTCCGCTCCCTCATACGCTGCCAGCCATGCCGCCGGAGATGGGCAGCTGGTTCTTCCGGGTTCTTCTCCCTCTTCCATGCGCCAGAGCATTTCTGCGACCTTCAGACTTTTCGTATCTACATATTCCTCGCCTTCGATCGTAATCGTAAATGGCACCCGTTCAAATCCGATCTCTCTCTGTCCCGGTTTCTGTCCGGCTTTTATTCCCGGCATATCACAACCGGAATCCGTCACAATTTTCCATTGCATACTTTCTTCCTCCTAGCTTTGAAATTACATACCTGCATGACTGCTTATAACACAAAAAGCAGCCTGCACTCACAGTCTGCTCTTAGTGTTTCTCTTTTCTGTTATTTTATTCCCTGTCTACTTCTATCCTTCCGCCTATTTCTCGCAGAAGAATTCAATCTCTTCTCCTAACGGTCCTCTGCAAAATGCAATTCTCGCCGGGAATTCCGGTTCGGACGCAATCATGATGTTTTTGGGTTCGATCAGCACTTCATAGCCGGCCTTTCGCACTGCCTCTATACAGGCATCCGGATCATCTACCGTAAATGCAAAATGCCGGATGACACCCTTTTCTAACGGCTCATCCCCATCCGGAAATACCTCCAGCAGTCCGTTTCCGGTGTCCAGCATAATGCCGCTCGCCCAGCTCCGACGCACCGGCAGTCCCAGAATATCCCGATAGAAATGGATCACCTTTGCATATTCTTCCGCACTGCAGCATTTCATGGAAACATGATGGATTCCGTGAATCAGCTTATCATCATCTGCCGCATGCAGTCCCTTTCTCTTTCTGGCTGCCTCGATCAGCTGCTCCGATTCATCAAAAGCCTCCGGAAGAAACTTCTCCATCCACTCCTTGCCTTTCTTCTCCTGCTCCTTGATCCTGCCCCACTGTTCCTTCAGGGCAGCCTCATCCTTCGCATCGGCTTCTCCGAACACATGCGGATGTCTGCGTACCATTTTCTCCGCCACTCCATGAATGACGTCTGCCAGATCAAACAGGCCTTCCTCCTCTGCTATCTCTGCATGCATCACAACCTGCAGAAGCAAATCTCCCAGTTCTTCCTTCAGATTATCACCGTTTCCGGTCCGGTCTAATATATTAATGCCGCCGATCACCTCTGCAGCCTCTTCCACGCACTCCGGCTTCAGCGACCGGTGTGTCTGTTCCCGGTCCCACGGACATCCATCCTCCGCCCGCAGTCTTGTCACTACCTGTTTTAAATAAAGGATCTCCGCTTGAATATCGAACTTTTTATTTTCTTCCATATATCATTCTCCCCGGTAATTGTTAAAAATAACAGGAATCCATGCGAACTCCTGTTATTTATCATATCTGTTATTCTGTAAAATTGCAAGCAGACACCGGGGATTTCCAACAAATCACCTTATGGGATAAAATGTGTCCAGACACGCTCCTCCGTTTCCGGCAATCCGAACTGTTCTTTTCCCAGTGCGATACTCTTCATCAGAAACGTCATGTTCCGTGCAAGTACCCGCATGGTCTGCTTTCCTTCCTCATCCATCTGTGCCTTTCCCGGCTCTCTGCCATGGATACTGTTCCAATACTGGCTGGATGCGATCGGCATATTGGCGATCGTAAAGTATTTATTCAACTCATCAAAGGTCGCAGAACAGCCGCCGCGTCTTGCACAGACCACGCTGGCTCCTACCTTCATAGTCTTGTTAAAATGGGTACTGTAAAACAGCCGGTCCAGACATGCGATCAGTGTCGCATTCGCCGATGCATAGTAAACCGGACTGGCAATTACCAGACCGTCTGCTGCCTCAAACTTCGGTGCCAGCTCATTGACCACATCATCAAATACGCATTTTCCGGCCTCTGCACAGTGTCCGCAGGCGATACAACCGCGTACATCCTTCATTCCGATTTGTACAGTTTCCGTCTCTACACCATTCTCAGCGAACACCTGCTCCATCTCCCGGATAGCGATCGTTGTGTTACCGTTGACTCTCGGACTTCCGTTAATAATCAATACTTTCATGTTATGACTCCTTTTCCTGACTCCTGTCTATCTTGCTATTTATCTTTCCGAAGTTGTTTCATCATATTCAGAAATTCCTTTTCATTGACCAGTGCAATTCCCTGCGTCTCATCTCCGAGAACGATCAGCCGGTCCCCGGTCTCAATGTGAAATATCTTTCTTGCCTTTGCCGGTATTACGATCTGGCCCTTCTCACCTACCTTGACAGTTCCGAACAGATGCTTGCCCCGCGGTGGAATGCCAACGTCATCAATCACCTTCTCATAATTCACCAGATCATCTAAGGATACATTAAAAATATCTGCCAGTTGCTTACACTTGTCAATATCCGGCAGGGACTCTCCGGTCTCATATTTGGAGATGGTCTGTCTACTGACCTGCAGCCTTTCTGCCAGCTCCTCCTGCGACATCTTATGTATTTTTCTTAATTCAATCAGATTATCACTGAACATACCGCTCTCCTTCCGGCTATCCATGCATTTCATTACCCCTAAGATTCTCTGCCTTATTATAGTATACTTGTGGCTGAACTGCAATTCATTGCAAAAATTCATTTCCCACATATTGAAAAAAGGCCGGGACACTCTGCCCCAGCCTCTTCTTATCCATTTATATGATTTATCGTTTCCTGTCTCTGCTGAGCGGAACCAACCCGTATGATCTCACAATCTGAATATCCTACTTTGTAATAAAGGTATGATAAATCGCTCTGATCGCAGTCTCAAAATCACTGTTCTTAACTCCGATAATGATATTCAGCTCTGAAGAACCCTGATCGATCATCTTGATATTAATGCCTTCTTTTGCAAGAGCACTGAATAACTTACCTGCAGTGCCACTGGCTGACTTCATACCTCGGCCAACCACTGCTATCAATGCCAGACCCGACTCAATCTCAACGGAATCCGGCTCTGCCAGACGGTGAATCGCAGAAACAACACTCTGCTCCTTATCAATAAACTCATCCGCATGTACAACAATTGTCATGGTATCAATACCGGACGGCATATGCTCGAATGAGATCTCATTCTCTTCAAATGCCTGCAATACCTTTCGGCCAAAGCCAATCTCTGAATTCATCATTGCCTTTGAGATAAAGATGGTACAGAAATCCTTCTTACCTGCAATACCGGTAACTACATAATCCTGCTTCTGACAGGTACTCTCTACAATCCAGGTACCTGCATCCTCCGGTGCATTCGTGTTGCGGATATTAATCGGAATACCACAATGGCGAACCGGGAAGATTGCGTCCTCATGAAGCACAGACGCCCCCATATAAGAAAGCTCACGCAGCTCTCTGTAAGTAATATATTTAATCGGCTTTGGATCCGGAACGATCCGCGGATCTGCTACTAAGAAGCCGGATACATCCGTCCAGTTCTCATATACATCCGCACGGCTTGCCTGTGCTACGATTGAACCGGTCACATCGGAACCGCCACGGGAGAAGGTCTTAACCTTTCCATCCTTACCGGTACCGTAAAAGCCCGGAATAACAGCACGTTCACACTGCTTTAATCTGGAAGATAATACTTTCTCAGTCTTATAACTGTTCAGATTTCCTTCTTCATTAAAGAAGATCACCTCTGCAGCATCGATAAACTCTACACCCAGATATACAGCCATGATCTTACCATTCAGAAATTCTCCTCTGGATGCTGCATAGTCTTTCTGTGGATCTTCCTTCAACGCCTTTGCAATTTCTTCAAACTCTGTATTAAGAGAGAAATCCTTCAGCCCAAGGCCCTGAATGATCTCATCATATCTTGCCTTAATTGCCTTCATCTCTTCTGCGATATCTTTTCCTTCACTTGCTGTCTCATATACATGAAGAAGCATATCGGTAACCTTTGTATCTTCCGAAAACCGTTTGCCGGGTGCAGAAGGTACTACATATACACGTGATTCATCCGCACGGATAATATCTCCTACCTTTTTGAACTGTTCTGCACTTGCCAGTGAACTACCACCAAATTTGACTACTTTTTTCATTGAGATTTTACCTTTTCTTTCCTGAATTCATTCGTGCGACTCTCCCCGCACCTGCTCCATATTCATAAGATCCCGTTCCAAAACGAGCCTAACACTTGTATTTTAGACATCTTTGCCCATTCTGGCAATAGAAAATCATAATTTTTTCGAATATATTGAACAATCTACTCCTCTGATCTCCCATATTGTCCGGCCAAGCGCTTGATTTCCTTCCGCATTTCATCCACTACCGACTCAGGTCCTATAATCTCCGCCCCGTCTCCAAGGCCGATCACCCATGCCATAAACTGTCTGCTCACCGCCACATCAACGGTCGCAACGAACTGTTTCTCGTTCAATCGTGTCATGGATATATCTTTTCCAAACCGATCGATCATAACCCCGGCAAGTGAGTTATCACATTTTATTCGTACCCATTCTTCAACACCGCCATACATGCCAAATGTTTTTCTGGCATATGCAGCCATGTTAAAGGATTTAAACATCTGCTTTCCTTCCCGCTGTTCTCCACTGGATTCTATGTTAAGCATCTTATCTACTCTGAAATGCTTAATGATCCCCTGGATGCCGTCATATGCGATCAGATAATAATTCTCATCATCCCAGGATAATGCCCATGGACTCACTTCATAGACAGCTCCGTTGTGCCGGAGTTCCATCTCTTTGTCTACATTCCATTGGAAATATCGGAATCGGATCCGTGAATTCTCTGCAATGGCGGTGTGAATCCTGTCCACATTATAATAAATGCTTTCATTCATGGTCTTTACTCTGCCATTGACAAACACCTGTCTGTGAAGCTGTGATGCTTCATACTGACTGGCCAGTCCCTCAATCTTCTTGATCAATTCATTGGATTTCCCCTCGGTAATAAACTTTGCCGACTGTACGGAATCCACAAGTAATTTCAGCTCTGCCAGCTCAAACTGCCGGTTGCCAACATGATAATAATACTTTCTGTCTTCCTGCGTACCTATAATATCCATCCCATACACCCGAAGCGTCTCCAGATCATCATAAAGACTTTTCCGCTCTGCACCGATACCATATGCCTGCAATGCATCTATGATTTCCGACATTGTAATACTATGTGTCTCATCGGTTTTCTCTAACAGTATTTTCATAAGGTAGACCAGCTTCAATTTCTGATTGGATGACTTTGCCATATTGCTCCTCCCTTATCGTATAATCTCGATTCATTACGTTCTTTCACTATAATAATAGAAAGCTAGGCAAAAAGCAAGTATCCGGTCTATTCTTTTATTCTATGATAATCATATCTTTTAACTCTTTCCTGTCCGGTTCTTCAAACATCTTCTCTACCTTAGACAACAATCCTTTATCTATTGGATATGCCTCCAGCTGTTCTCTTTTTATTTCCTGATTTCTTTTCAATATCCGTTTTTTCCATTCATCAATTCCAACATTCATATAATAAAACTGATAACTTATATTTCTCGAATCATAAAACTCTCTTGCATAATCTCTTTCTTTTTTAGTCCAAAATCCCCAATCCAATATAACATCCGCACCTGCTTCAACTATATCTAACGACTTTTTTAAAAAATATTCTTTCAGTTTTTCAACATAAAAATCAAGTTTTTCTCCTGCCTGATTTTCAAAAAGTGCAAGGGTAAGCTCATCTACAGACAAAATGACTGCTTTATTTTCAAGCTTCAGTTTTTCCGCATACGTAGACTTTCCACTGCATATTTTCCCACACATAATTAATACTTTGGGCATCCGCTTTTCTCCTTTATTTCATACGTGTCTCCCCCTGCCGGCTATCCGGCGAACTGATACCGCCTCATAGCCGTTTCACCTACCCTGTCTCTTATGCCCAAGGATCAGCTTCCACCGGAATTCTGATACCGGTGAGCAACTGCTGTTCCCATAAAAACCACTGTCCTGTAGACGGTTTGTTCCGAAGCTTTAACGGTCTGGGACTGTCTGCTCCGTTACACAACACATACAAGGTCAGATACCCCTCTCCAATCTGACTCCGACTATATGGATTTTCAGATATTACAATCCGATATGGTTGCTCCGGTGTATAATTATTCTCCGGAAAAGCTCCCGAGAAATAAGAACGCATCAGATATTCCTTCCCGCGAAATCTGTCCCTTATAAACTGCTTGTCAATTCCGTTTAACGGTCTGGGACCACGCAGAAAATCCAACATTTTTTCTGTCTCGGTCGGATTTTCAGGGTACAGTGCCAATGCTGCTACAGTCAGCGCTGCTACCTCCTCCGGTCTGGTCAGACCTGCCTGAGGCATCTCTTTTAATTCCTCCAATGTCCGTGGAAGTCTGTTTAATATAATTTCACCCATCCTACTACCTCCTGTTCTTAGCCTCTAAATTCTTAGAAAAAACATGTTCCATTCAAGCCGTATATCTCGCTATCTTATATAAATCTTATCATTATTCCACCTGTCATTCAACAAAAAACTTTACTATCTATACTCACTGTTTGGCATCTCACCTGCATTTTCTCATTCCAAGCACACACCACCTGATAACCGGAATCCGGCTTACCAGTTCATATAGAATATACGCACCTCCAAATCCGGAAATTGCGACTAAAATATATACTAGTAACGGAGATATATTTCCTAACAGAGGTGTTAAATACCAGGCTGCTGCCGCAATAAACATGTAATGAAAGATATATAAGCCCCAGGATTTTTTTGACATCCATTTAGAAAAACGATTTTCAAAATTCCCCCATTTCTTCATAAAGGCTAAGACACCCAAGGTTCCAAACCAGGCATAAAGATTACACATCCATGTATCCAGGACAGAATGCTCCGGATACGGCTGTCCACTATACATCACAACGAAGGCAACGCCTGAAATGACTCCCAGTACCGTAAAAAGGATCCAATATTTCCCCATTCTGTCCATCACTTCATCGTGAGACAATATAAAATAGCCAATCAGAAAACCGGCTCCATAGATTCCGAAACGATAGCAAATAACAACCGGCATATTCAGAATCTGTGCCGCCCCATAGATCACCACTGCTAACAGACATAAAACTACTATATTAGTCCTGCCTCCCAGTCTGTATAATCTATCCTTTTCAAGCTTTCGAATAACAACCAGAAAAATACTGAATATCCAAAGTTCCTGTATGTACCAAAGCGGACCGATACCACTAATGCACATGATTATATAGAGGATTGGTTTCGGCACTGCTGTCATCTGGTCTATCGCACCCGCTATAGACATATTATAGTAACCCAGGATCCAGCCCCAGATCAGCAGACCAATAGTAGAAGGAACCAGTAATTTCCTTGTCCGATCCTTTATAAACTGTTTCCCGGATTTTCCATTTAATTCAAACCGAGCTGCCATTCCGGATACCGTGAACAATAACAGCATAAACCACGGATATACAATGTACTGATATGTATCCTGCGGCTGAAAATCCCGGAACGGTCCGATCACTCCGGCAGTGCTCACCCCATTAAACATAAAAACCACATGATAAATCACCACAAGCACTACGGTCATCCAACGCACATTATCCAAATATATCTTTCGCATAAATCTCCCACCTTTGCAACTATTTTTAACATATTTTAAGTGAATACGGTTAGGATATCCACCAAGATAAATTAACAAAATAAGTGGGAATATGTTAAGAATAAGGGCATGGGGCTCCTGTTTCTCGCACAAAAGCCCCATTTACTGTTAATTATTTGAATTTATGATTCCTTCAATATCACGACCACCATAGAAGATTCGAGCTACCGTAACCGATCTCTCCTCGTCATTTATAAGATAATACACCATAAAGCTATCGATTGGAAGCTGATGCATTTTCATCGAGTGCCAAGGTTCCCAGCTGACTAACGCATAGCGAGCGGGCATAAAATCTAATGCACGGACCTCCTTTCGGATACGTCCCAGCTGAGCTGCAGCCGTCTCCGGAACAAGAAGTTCATCGGCAATGTACGCATAGATTTCTCGTAAATCGTCAAGTGCATCTACCGAATAGCCGACCTTATAGTTATCTGTCATATACCAAACTCCTTTGCCAGAGCCGCATCAACTTCATCTGCAGAATATACCTCTCCTGCTTTGATGGAATCAACGCCTTTCCGGAGTTCTGAATCAAGCTGTTCTCTGGTCATTGCTCCAACAGCCAATGGTTTAGAAGAAGGAAGTTTTAATTCAAATGGCATGCCCTTCTTCAGTACAATCTGGCTATAAAGCATCTGAATTGCACTAGATGGAGAAATGCCAAGCTGAGAAAGAATGCTTTCAGCGTTCTCCTTAAGATTGGTATCTATTCTTGCATAAACAACGGATGTATTTGCCATAGTATCGCCTCCTTTTTCTTTATTATATTTTCTTCTGCTTTCAATTGCAAGCATTTGCAATCATTTTGTGAATTATTTTATAACGAAACACGAGTATAGCATTTTAAGTATTCTAAGATGACACATTATGTATCATGGATATATTCTCATCTTCCGGAGTGCACAGCATTTTCTGTCGGCTGATTATGTGTGCCATAAGCCCGCATTCCTGTCACCGGATTCAGTTTCATTTCTTCTCTGCTTAAAAACTCTACCGGGACACCAAGTGCATCTCCTATGATCAGGCCAAAGATTCCATCTTTCCACATATTATTCTCTCCTATATCAAATATGCTCCGACCGTCTGCTATTTTCCTCTGCCGGCATACACAATTTCCTCTGTTGTATTTCCATTCTATCCGACTAAGTATATCTTCTTGTCATCAAAACAAAAACATGTCCATGCATTTGGAACTATTCATCATTTCTTTGCGTTTTCCTCTAATTCCAGCATATACTTATCAAATTGTTCCTTTGTATATGGATCTTCTAAATCGATTTCTACCATTTTACTTATCCTTCAGTTCTTCTATTCTATCCAGATTTACAAAAAATGAAATTTCACTTATTTTTTCAGAAGTGTCTTCAAAGCCAAAAATTATTTTATCGATATAATAGGAATCTTCATATTCCCCATCACAATAAATAATTGACCTATTTCCACTGAAGCTTGGTTCTCCCCACATTTCCTGAATTTGCTCTCTAGTCATATCTTCAGTTACCCCAGATATGTCAACAGAAAATGATTGTTCCTTTGCCATAGAATATTCATCTACATTTATTGCATAAATATAATCCGTATCATGCACCTTTCCTTCTTCACAATAAACAAAGATAACTCCCGCCGGCTCTCCGTCAATTAAATAGGAACAACAAATTGTATTAGGCAAATCAGACATAGGAAAACTATATTCTAATTCAAAATTCTCTATGAAATCACCTATTGTACAGGGTAAGCCCATTTCAAATCCATCTATCGAAAAAGCATCCATTCTAACTGCTATTTCATTATTAGATATGTCTGTTTTTACACTACCTTCCTCTACTGTACTGCTATCAGCCTGTTTGTCACAAGCTGTTATACTACATACTAGTATCAACGATGCCAACGCCAACAATATTTTTTTCATAGCAACCCTCCATACATATCATACCTGATTCAACACGACAACTATATGTTATGTTTATTATATCTGCGAAAAATTTTTCTGTAAACAAAAAGCCTACGAACATCAGGTTTTATTCCCAATGTCCGAAGGCTCAATACCGTTAGCTGAATTCTCTCCTTCCAATAAACCAAATTAGCCTATGATTCACTTGGAATCATCGAAAATACTTCAATGCCTCTTCAATCGCTATTTCCTTTTCGGGAGCATTCCGGCTATCTGCCCTTATCTCCTCATATCATGCCGGTACTTGTCTCTAATGAACCCATACACTCGACAACGTTGAGTTGCCTGATTTCACCGTTTCAATCTGTAATCAGCCCATTATTTCTTTGTGTTTTCCTCTAATTCTAGCATATACTTATCAAAATCAGACATGAACAATCTGTCCTGAATGATACGATATTTTTCAAATTCTGTCTCCGCATGAAGCTTTGCAATTTCAGCTGTCACCTTACCTGCATCCTGTAAAATACCGTAATCAAACATTTCAATGAAGCTATTGAGCCTTTTTTCCCAGTCCTGCATCGTAAGAGGAATATGCCGTAATGTCATGTTTTCAGCAAAATCCAGGTATGCTGTAACCATACGGTTCAGCTGCTTCATTTCATTCTGACTCAAATAATTCTTAGCAACCGTAACATCACTTTTCTTAATCTTTCCGTCAGGAGCATCTGCCCAGGTGGTTAATCCCATATGCTCCTTTGTATGATTAGCTCTTTCCACGATCAACTCAGCCGCCGTATGTCCATGAACTGCGTAATGCATTTTATTCTGAACCGTTGCATAAAATCTTCTCGTTGTTGCAGAATTTTTATCATAATCAATGGCTGTAGCATACAAATCAGTTATCTTCTGATAAAATTTTCTTTCACTCGCACGAATCTCACGAATACGCTCTAACTGTTCATCGAAATACTTTTCTGTCAGATACGTTCCTCGTTTCAGCCGTTCATCATCCATGACCCAGCCTTTGATGGTATAGTCCTTTGCAATCTGATTCACCCATTTACGGAACTGTACTGCACGCTCGGAATTGACCTTAAAGCCTACGGCAATGATCATCTGAAGGCTATAATGCTTGGTATCGCGTGTAACCTGGCGAGAACCTTCCGTTTGAACTATTCGGAAATTCCGAATAGTTGCGGCCTCTTCCAATTCACTATCCGCGTATATTTTTTTAATATGTTCATTTATCGTCGGTAAACCAACATCATACAGTGTGGCCATCATTTTCTGTGTCAGCCATATATTCTCATCCTCATAGCGCATCTCTATGCTGTCCTGCTGATCACCAACAGAAGCAACATAGGTTAAGTATTCCGCTGCGCTGGAACGGATGGTTATTTCATCTTTTTTCTTTTTCAAATAGAAGGCCTCCTTCAACGTCTCAAAGTAACTATTCTGCCTGTGCATCAAATGATTGCTTTACAATTTCCATGATTTGATCTAATTCATCCTGATGTTCCATAAACAGTTCTGCATTACCATTTCCCCAACGTCCTAACCCGGTAATATCTTTACAGATACTATTAGGGTCATTAATCTCTGAAAATTTCATGTTAATTGAAATACGCAACCTCTGTTTCTGAAAAACAATATCAACAAAATTAGTATCTAACTTATATGCTACATACAGCTTTTTATATTCCCTCTTTACGGCTGGGGATAAATTCATAATACGCTTATCTAACGACTCAAACAATATCCTTGTAAAAGCATTTACATCGTAGGTTTCCAGAGAATATTTCTGCACTGGTTTTTCTTCCACCTGATATGGTGCAAGTTCTGCAACTGTTAAAGAGGGATATGACCAAATAGATTCTGCCTTTTTTTCTAGTTCATTTGCCCTCTCTTTGATATGTTTTTCATTCCACTCATTTTGCAAAACCACATATTTATTAAGTCTAAGTGCACTTTCTTTAAATCCTCCCGGCATATCCATTTTGTCTCTGAATGATTTGTCACTCATTTCAGAGTTATATGCTGTTAAAGTAAGATTACCGATTGTATGTAAATACTTTTTCTGGATCTCTCGCCAATCAGAGCCAAGATCTGCCTGCCACTCTGAAGAAAGGTTTTTATTCTGTGGCATAATATGTTCGATCGTGTAATTCTCTATAATGATTGGTGCCTTATTTTCAGAGTTTTCTAAACGACTGAGGATATAATTTCTAGCACGCATGTTATAAATATCACGACTTACAAACGCACTTTCGAACTTATCATTATCCGGGAACTCTTTATAAGTATCCTGCAATACAAAGAATGCCTTAACAGAATTCAGATAATCATCTGGTTTTATATAATTCTTCAACGTTGCAAAGGTTTTATTCATGGAATTAGTAGGAATTTCACAAATTGCACGTCTCAGTACATAGCTAATACAAAGCTTCAAAATTTCTTTCAATTCGTCCGATGTTATTAATCCTTCTCCACAATCATGATGAATTTTCAATAAAAATGGATAAGATACTTCCATTCTTAAATCAATAATATCCTCATACAACTTCTTTAGACTCGCATCAGAATTCCGCTTGAACACAATATTTGTATAGTATTTTGCATAATCTAATAAATCTTGGCACAATTCTCTAACAGTCCCAAATTCGCAATTCAAATGATACAACTTAAACTCTTCATATACACGTCCCTGCTTTGGAATACGAGAAAGTTTCATGGTCAAGTAGTGGCGGAAGAAAGCATCCATTACTGTTCCTTGTGTCTCATACACAAACAGCTGCTCCATAGGTCGCCAGAGATGCTCATACACATAGGTTTGCTCTGACTGTTCCAGGCCCATCAATACGTAGTTACGAATCAAATCCGATTCTGAAAGTTCCTTTCCTGTAGAATTCAAGCTTTCAAAAATCGCCTGCGCATCATCGACAGCACGATCTAATGTAATATTAACAATCTGTAACTTTCCTATTGACTCATATACCTCAGCAGGCTGAATTTCTTCATCAGCCAGCTTATTGGCAAAAAAGTTGTAATTTTCAATCAATCTTGATCGAGTGCCTTCTGTAATTGGCTTTTCCTCAACAAGGTTTATGAGAATATCACGATCGGTTTCTGTTAACAGTAGCTTATATCGTTCATCACCATTTTCATACTCGTTTTTTAAAAGCATATTATCTATACGACGGGCATTAATTGTTGTGTCACTCGGATTCTTCATTGCATAATCACGCAAAGCCAGGAGAAGCAGTGTTAAGGTAGTCATTCGCTGTTGCCCATCAATAATCATATATTTCTGAACACCTGTCGGCATTGCCTGCTCAGCAATATTAACAATAGAGCCAACAAAATGACCGGCTTTGCCTTTTCTCTGCATCTCCACAATATCATTCCAAAGCCTTTTACATTGATCAATATCCCAACTATAAAATCTCTGATAAACCGGAATCAAAAATTGTTTGTTTCCATTTAATATTTCATAGATATTACCCTTACGTGCATCCATACCGCACCTCCCATTACTCCTTTTCTCCGTAAGAAACCGTATCCTCTGCTACTTTGCTAAGTTCTATTTCAGATACATATTTATAGAGTTTTTCCTCTTTTCGTGGTTCCACATTATCTGTCCAAAGCTCACACTGACTAATTACCGTATTGATGGCAAACTCATATTCCTCTGGCGGATAATTATATTTTTTAAGCAGACGCTTCACCATCTTACGCATCTGTGCTCTGGCAGTCTCTTTCTTCTGCCAATCGATAGTACGATTCTTACGGAGCATTTCTGTAAGTTCTCGTGTCAGAGCAATCAATTCATCATTCTTATAAAAATCCTTAATATGTTCTGGTTTGGTCAATGCATCATAAAAGGCCAACTCTTCCTGCGATAATCCAAGCTTCTCACCATTCTTATAAAGCTCTGCAATTTCCTGAGCTGTTTTCAACAGTTCCTTAATCACCTCTTCATTAGTGATAAGTCCGTTATAGTAAGAATTCATCAATTGAGCTATCTTCTCTGAAAATTTCTGTGACTGCACCACATTTGTTCGTTTGTAAAGTGATACCTGCTCGGCCATGAGTTTTTTCAAAATCTCAACTGCTATATTTTTTTCCTTCATTCTAGAGATTTCATCCAGGACTGTTGGATCAAACAAGCTGAAATTTTCACCGCCACTCTTACTACTATCAAACAAATTAATAACGCCTTCGCTCTGTACTGCCGCTTTCAAAAGTTCATTAATTTGATCATTAATCTCAGTAAGCGACAAACTTTTTCCGCCTGTTCCACCATACGTGATTTTAATAACCGTAGAACGCAAAGCTTCCATATACGCTGCTTCATGTCGTTCCTGCTCTGTTGTCATACTGGAGCAAAGCGAGTGTGACTGTTTCAAAAGCATAGCCTCTTTTAAGAACAAGTCTTTTCTTTCTGGTACACTTGCATCAAGAATAAAGTTTACGCCACCCGTAATAAGCTTAGCCATTGTAAGTGGAGAGCCACCTACAAATCCGCTAAAGTCAAAGCCATGCAATAAATCTTTGCAAACTTGTAGCTTTTCCTGAAACTTCGGATATGCCATCTTTGCAATGTTCATATCACCGTACTTAGACTGATCACGCTTCGTATATTCCTTCATTGCAGCCTTTAAAGCTGATGCAATTCCAACATAGTCTACAATCAATCCACCTTCTTTATCCTTGAATACACGGTTAACACGGGCAATGGCCTGCATCAGGTTATATCCATGCATTGGTTTATACACATACATAGTAGCCAAAGAAGGTACGTCAAAACCGGTGAGCCACATATCAACTACAATAGCAATCTTCATCGGGTCATTGTTATCTTTAAACTTCCTTGCGAGCTCTTCTTTGTGCGATTTGGTTCCGATGATCTCTTTCCAGTCTTCCGGATCATTATTGCCGCCGGTCATAACCACTCCGACTTTATCTGTCCATGCGGGTCTAATTTTCAAGATACGGCGATAAATTTTCATTGCAATCGGACGAGAATATGCCACGATCATGGCTTTGCCCGTCAGAAGATTTGCTCTATATTTTTCGTAATGTTCAACAATATCATCACAAAGAGATTCTATCGTAGAATCAGCTCCCAACACGCTTTCCATTTGACCAAGTATTTTTTTACTTTTCTCGATCGTTTGTGCGTCGGACTGCTGTTCTAAGATATCGTAAGTAGAATCAATTAACGCCAATGTATTCTCATCAAGCTTCAGATGAACTACACGACTTTCATAATAAACCGGACGAGTGGCCCCATCTTCCACGGCCTGTGTCATATCATAAACATCGATATAATCACCAAAAACTTCACGAGTGTTTCTATCTTTGGCTGAAATCGGTGTACCGGTAAATCCGATAAATGTAGCATTCGGCAATGCGTCATGGATAATACGAGCATTACCAATTACAGTATGCGCTTCCTTTTCACCGTTTTCATTCTCTGACATAACGATTTTCTCATCAAAGCCATACTGACCACGATGCGCTTCATCTGCCATAACAACAATGTTTCTGCGTTCTGACAAAGCTTTCTCTCCTCGTTCAAACTTAAACATTGTAGTAAATATAATTCCATTCGCACTTCTGCCATCAAGAAGTGACTTCAAATGTTCCTTGCTCTCTGCCTGTACCGGCGTCTGACGCAGAAAATCAGCACATTGCGAGAACTGTGCATAGAGCTGATCATCCAGATCAATACGGTCTGTCATAACTACGATGGTCGGACTATCTAATGCATCTTGCAATAAATGTGCATAGAATACCATTGACAATGACTTGCCTGAGCCCTGTGTATGCCAGAACACACCACCCTTACCGTCTGTTTTGGTAGCAATTTTCGCTTTTTCAATCGCCTTATGAACCGCAAAATACTGATGATATGCCGCCAGTACCTTAAAACGACTATTGCTTACACCGGAAAAGAGAATAAAGTTCTTAAGAATATCTAAGAGACGTTCTTTTTGGAACATACCTTCATAAAAGGTTTCAAAAGAAGCATACGTAGTATCCTCATAATTACCGTCTTTTGTTTTCCATTCCATAAAACGATCTAATCCGGAGGTGATAGTTCCGGCCTTATTCGTCGACATGTCACTAATTACACAGATTGCATTGTAATAAAAGATAGATGGAATGTCCTGCATATAATTTCGAATCTGATGGTATGCATTCTCTGCTCCCACCTCATCTTTAGCCGGGCTCTTCAATTCCATCAAAACAAGAGGCAATCCATTAATAAATAAAATAATATCTGGACGACGGTTATTTCCGTTTTCTAAAAACGTAAACTGATTTACCACATAGAAAGAGTTATTCTTTACATTTGCGTAATCAATCAAACGTACAATCGATGATTGCTCCTCGCCCTTTATAAAGAACTTAACTGTGATACCATTTTGCAGGTAATCCATAAAGATGACATTCTTCTGCAACAGACTACCGGTGTCAAAATTCTTCAATTTGGCTAGTGCCTCATCGATGGCTTCTACAGGTAGACCACGATTGATACGCACCAAGCTATCTCTCAGAATAGAATCCAGAAGCGGGCTGGTATAATCTCTATCAAAATCCGGAGCGTAGAGGTGGTCATAACCCATGTTCTCAAACAATTCAATGATTGCTTGTTCATATGTATCTTCTGTAAATAAACTTGACATATTCAACCTCCTGTATTTTTCGTTATATTTCTATGATAAACAATAATTTAGTGGCTTAAAGTTCGATGTCTGAGACATCAAGCTCGCCGGACATCAATTTGGGTAAGAGGGTATCTCTTAATGAAGCAAGTTTAACATTTTCTTTGTTATTTGCTTCCCATTTAACCATCAATGAACCTGCAATTTCCTCGAATTTTGCAAGTGTATTCTCGTCAGGAACTAACACAACTACCTTTTTCATATCTCCCTGTGTAATAAGTGGTTGCGTTGAACCTCGATTCATTGATGAATAATCAATTCTGTGCAGAATTTGATTTGTAAATTCGTAATAAGGGCTTGTTATTACAAGTGTATTATCAGAAGTCCAGCAAGGAGTATTAAACCTTTGAACAACGCCGTGTGTTCCAACTCGACCGGTAACGAGAATTTTATCTGTGTGGTTTGCTTCAGAAGTAAATCCCATAACTGATGCCGCACCAACAATAGAAATGGGCGTTTCTTGATTACAAACATTTGACTTTACAGGTGGACGTTTTCCGCTTGCAATATCTGCAATTGATGAAAGTTCTTGATAGCTCCAATCTTTAGGACAGACACCATTTGTAATTTCGAAATCTTCAAACCACGACTGATAAAGGATAGAAACTTGTTGCTCTAAATTATTGTTTATCTCATTGTTTTTCTTGATTTTTTCATCTATACTTGAAAGGATACAAACCAAAGCATCTTGTGTTTTTCTCTCAATTAGAGGGATTGGCATTTTACCAAGCGTTTGAGCATTTATGTTTCCACGTGTGCTCCCCGTGTTAAATGAATTAATCCAATCTTTATACTGTTTAGACTGACAGAAATACTTTATGTATTTAGGATTAACTTTTTTCTCATCAATACTGAACTTAATAAGAAATCCTGCATATACAAATTCTCCGTCCGTTCCATCATAAAAATAGTTTCTTCCAGTGCTTGCGCCTGTTCTCGCAAATACAATATCGTTAGGTTTTAAAAGATATTCAGAAGCTTTCTCATCATCAACTGATTTCAAATCTTGTAGATTTAGTGTGCCATCATCTTTTATATCTGTAATTCTCAAATAGGTGTATAAATCTTTTGAAAAAGAAACTGCACTTGCACCAATTCCATACGAACCTTTTCCATCTATCGTTAGTGAAGCTAATGTGGTAATTTGTTCATCCATAATCTTTTCCTCTCTATCCAATATATTTACGATGAGCAATCTTAACATTGCTCTGCTTGACCATTGCATATTGCAAGGTTGTATCTATCTTTCTATGCCCCAAGAGCTGTTGAAGCTGCTCAATCGGCATTCCTTTATCTATTGCCATAGTTGCAAGTGTACGCCTGAATTTGTGCGGGTGTACCTTGTTAAGTCCTAATTGCTTTCCAAATTCTCTCAGACGGACTTCAACGCCGCCTATTTTCAATCTTTCGTGTGGTGATTTCAATGAAACAAACAGTGCCGGATTATTGTCCTTTCTGCTCTCCAAGTAATTCTGTAAATGTATCTTTGTGCGAGCATCAAAATAGACCACTCGCTCTTTACTGCCTTTACCAAAGACAACACATTCTCTTTCATTAAAGTCAATATCATCTCTGTTGAGCAGTACCATTTCACCAACACGCATACCCGTTGAAGCAAGCATATCAATAATCGCCAAGTCTCGAAGCTCTGTGCAGTTATCCCTCATAAGCTCCAACACTTCATCGGAATATGTCTCCTTAATGTTAGTACCAGTTTTTACTCTGTGTATTCGTCTGACCGGGCTTTTCAATATGTAATCTTCATCCTCTAACCAAGAGAAAAAGCTGGATAAGATACGGCGGATATTATCTATAGTAACCTTACTTGACTTCTTCTTTTCTTGATATTCTGTCAGGTATCCGCGTATATCGTCTGTTACTATGTGTTTAACATCTTTTTGAAGTTCATCAAGCATGGCTTCAATAGTTGCCTTATAGTATTTAAGAGATTTCTCAGAGCAGCCCTCTATTCGCTTTGCCGATATGAATAACTCTATATAGTTCTGCTCCAAGTATTTCTCTTTGTTTTGATTTCCTGTTACCTCATACTTTGCAAGAGTGTATCGCAACACCTCTTGCAGTTTTTCATTTTGTGCATTATTCAGGTAAGGTAACATTCCCTGAATAACATCTTTGATTAAATCCTGTTTCACAGTCAATTCTCCTTTGAAATATTTTTAGAGAACGACTATGGGGCGGAAGTCCCCTGATATTAACTTCCGCCACCCACGGAAGTTATGGGATATGTTATAAACAATAATTTATTTGATCAAATGCAAGCTCTTTACAAAGCTTGGTTTGTTGATTTCGAGCCTTTTGGTGGCATTAGACCTTCGAACTGGAATAACACGAACATATACGCTATTGCAAACATCATATATGGTGCGCCTTTTGCTTCCAAGATGTTTAATACAGATGGACTCGGTAAACCAATTATCCGAATTCGTGACCTGAAAGAACAAGCATTTGTTACTTTTACCACCGAAGAACATCCAAAAGGGCATTTAATTCAACCCGGAGATATTGTTGTAGGTATGGATGGCGAATTTCGTCCATACATTTGGGGAAATGAGCCTGCTTGGTTAAATCAACGAGTTTGCATTTTCGAGAGCAAACGTCCTCAAGGAAAAGCATTTGTTCTCTATACCATAAACCCTCTTTTGAATAAAATTGAGCAAACTCAAGTTGCTACAACAGTAATTCATATCGGCAAAAAAGACTTTGATGCGTTTGAAATCGTTCTTCCTGATGAAGCAACACTTGATAGTTTTGATTCAATAACTGCTCCAATGATAGAGCAAATCGTAAATAACCGTTTGCAAAATAAAAGGTTAGCAGTTCTTCGAGATACACTCTTACCCAAACTTATGTCCGGCGAACTAGATGTCTCCGACATTGACCCTTAAGCTACTAAATTATTGTTTATCCTATCATTGAGTACAATTTTATCATCAAACGACTTCAAAAATGAGCCGATTTTTTCTTGTTCGCCCAATGGCGGAACATCAATTTCAAGATTCTTTACCACATCCGTCTGCACACGCTGTCGTCCAGATGAACCTACCATAGATTTTATTGCCGGTTCTCTTACTTCCGGGCTGCAAATGAGATAGTACAAGTAGTCCTTATCAGCAATTCCTTCTTTTGCTCGAAATACGATATATTCCGTTGAGCCAAAGCCAATCTCTCCATCATTTAAGATTGAGACCTGAGCTGTTTTTCCATTTTCTAAGCACGGCGTAATTCGTGCCATAATTGTATCTCCATTACGGAACTTCGTACCACCAGAAAAACATTCTTCAACATAATATGGAATATCGCGATAAAATGGGCGGAGCACATCCATAGGGATTTTCTTAGCTATAGCACCTTTTTTTATTGTTTCTCTCGGATTGAAATCTGCAATATCAGAGAGCTTCTTTTTTTTCCATTCAGATTTCATGCCCAATCGCCTCCAGTTTTTGACGAATTACAAATTCGTTTATTCTTTCTTGTCCTGTATTCATAAGCTAACTCTCACTTTTAGTTTCATCTTCATCCGTTCTATAAGCATCTTCAACCGAATAAGTAGCATCATCCAGCATCTTAACATCTATACCTACGTTGATTGTGTCCTGTGTTTTCCCTCCATCTTTCAATTCGTATATAAACTGCAAAACTGCTTCAATATAATATTCAATTGCATTCTCGTCCGAATTCAAGGATTCAATATTATCAATGCTAATCAAATGAACTGTAGTTGAAATAATCAACCGTCCTTTTTCAACAAGGCCAAAATTTCGATCTATTATCTGTTCAAGAAAATCTCCAAAGTTTAACCAATCAACAATTTCCCGGTTTTCATCAAACTCTTCAATTGGCTGATACGAATATTTGTCAATTTCCTTTGCCCACGCTTCTAACTGTACCTTAACTTCACTTTCATTTTTGCATATGAACAGTGATGAATCTGATACATTTTCTGCAAACTCCTTTAACAGAAATTCTCCAAAAGCATTATCTTTGGAATAGTATATGATTTTTGAGTTGCGGTGTTTTAATGCAAATTCCAAAACACTTTCCCATAGCAATGCATCCTTAAATCCTTTATCAGACTTTTTGTCTTTTCCTTCAAAAGGAGGTAATTTACCAAATGCTCGATTTACTATACTTTCAAATCTATTATTAGAAGCAATCGGTATCTCTATAACTTCATTCAACCCTTCTGAAATTTCCTTCTTATATTCCTCAATCTTAGTTTGTATGTATTCCAGATAATTTATTTCCGGATTCTCATATATAGAATACTCAGGGAACAGTTTCTTCGATATCGTGTTTTTATAAGCTATAAGTAATTCATCATGCTTTTCTATAATCTGCTTTTCCATTTCGCTCCAGACAACTGATGGAATTGCTATGGTTACCTGATTATATATATCAAGCTGATTAATCATATCAATTACATTTTCAAATGTTGCATTGAAGCTAAAAGTTGTAAAATCTGCCTTCTTTTCATATGCTTGAAACAACGCATTCGTATCAAAAATCAAACAATACGTTATTTCACTGCTTGAGCTCATATCCGATCGCCCCCAGCTTCTTCCTGATCTCTTCCTCTAGTTCATGCGACTTTGCAAACATTTCCGCAAGTTCAGATGTTAACCGATCCATTTTTTCTTCAAAGGGCTCATCGTCATCTTCCTGTTCTTCAATGCCCACATAGCGTCCGGGTGTAAGGATATAATCTTGTTTCTCTATTTCAGCTGTATCCGTAACAGCACAAAATCCCTTAATATTTTCAAGTGTTCCGTCAACAAAAGCTTCGTAGGTTTCTGAAATCTTATTGATGTCTTCATCCGTCAGCTCACGAAGCTTTCGGCTCACCATTGTTCCCATCTTTCGAGCATCAATAAATAAAGTCTTTCCCGGTTGCTTCTTCTGCTTATTGATAAACCAAAGTGAAACCGGAATTTGCGTTGTATAGAAAAGCTGAGTCGGCATTGCAACAATGCACTCAACTAAATCTGCATTGATAATATTCTTACGAATTTCACCCTCACCACCTGATTGAGAAGAAAGCGAACCATTCGCCAATACCATACCAATACGGCCTGCTGGTGCAAGATGAAAAATCATGTGCTGAAGCCATGCAAAGTTGGCATTTCCTGCTGGTGGTGTTCCATAATTCCAACGCTGATCTTCTTTTAGCTTATCCAATCCCCAATCAGAAAGATTAAATGGCGGGTTGGCCATAATATAATCCGCACGTAAAGTTGGATGACGGTCATCAAGGAAAGTATCTGCTGCATATGCTCCCAGATCCGGTTCAATTCCACGAATAGCCAGATTCATCTGTGCCATCTTCCAAGTGGTAGGATTAGAATCCTGACCATAGATAGAAATATTGCTGATGTTACCACTGTGATTCTCAACAAACTTCGCGGACTGAACAAACATACCACCTGAACCACAACAAGGATCGTATACTCTTCCCTTAAACGGCTTTAATACCTCTACCAAGGTACGTACTACACAAGATGGCGTAAAGAATTCACCACCACGTTTTCCTTCCTGTTCTGCAAACATAGAAAGGCAATACTCGTAAGTACGCCCCAAGATATCCTTTTCACTGCCGTGCTCGATCATCTGGATGTTGGTGAATAGGTCCACAACATCACCAAGTCTACGCTTATCCAATTCCGGCCGTGCGAAGTTCTTAGGCAAAATATCCTTCAAACGCTTATTTTCTTTTTCGATGGCACGCATAGCATCATCAATAACTGTACCTATCTCCGGCGTATGTGCTTTTTTCGCTATCTCACTCCAACGTGCACCTGCCGGTACAAAGAAGATACCTTCCGAAGTATATTCGTCAATATCCTCCTCAAATCCATCGCCTTCTTCAACAAGTTCCTGATACTTATCATCAAATCGATCTGAGATATACTTTAGAAAAATCAATCCCAGAACAACGTTCTTATATTCTGATGCATCCATATTACCACGAAGTACACAGGCTGCATCCCATATTTGTTTCTCAAATCCAATATCGGCCGTATTTTTATCTGCCATTTTAGCTTTCCTCCTCTGATGATTTATCCGAATCAAATTCCATAATGTCACCAACATCACACTTTAACTCATTACATAAATATTCTTTTCCAGATCCTTAAACACTAATGAATCGTGTTCCAATGTAGGCAACACCGTACTCTGCATATTGCCAGATCATATAAAATCATGCCTTTGAAATTCAGTTCTATTATTATCAAATATTTGATTTTTCATTATTATATCATTCGTGTGGCTCTTTGTCCAAAATATATTCGTGTTAAATACGAAGTTGCTTCTTTCATAAGATCACCTTTATCTGGATCATAATCAACACTAGTTGCATATAAATCAAAAAACTGTCGATACAACACCTTTTCTGAAGACCTGTTACCTCTGATTCTATCAAGTAATTCTTTCCAATATTTCCCCCACCATTTTCTTTCAATCACTCATCATTTATCGTGAATCCTTTTATTATATGCTTTTAATCGTTGTGTTGCCCACAGCCTTAATTTTATAGCAATTACTGACTTTATGCGGTATCCAAGAGAAATAATCATATCGAGACTATGATAATCAACATTATAATTTTTCCATCACTCGCAGTTGTTCGGAATTTCCAAACAACTGAATCTTTATCAATAAAACTTTATCAATTTACATTCATACACCATTTTATCAATCTCGTTATCTCTATATGGGTAATTTATCAATGCTAAATACATATTTGGAAATAATAACATTTCTTCTTCACTCCTTTTAGTAATTGCATTCGCATATATCCCAATAGTGTCCGATTCTACGTATATTTTTAATAAATTATTCTCAAGTGCATAATCCTCACCCACATAAACAATCTCCCTCAACAAACTTGTACTCATAAATCCTTTTTCTTGTATTGGTGTTGGTCTATCCTGCTTATTCTGTTTAATAAGTTCACTGACAAATTTATCGTTAACTAATCTATATAAAACAATATTCATTGGAATTCTAGGTGCGCTACATAAAACAATAGCCAATATATCTGCCATTTCTTGATCAATATTACTTTCGTTATCAACTTCATTTCTCAAGAACTGATTAATCTGTCTATATGCATATCCGCAATAGCCTTCGATAGGTGCAGTAAACAAGCTATTTGTTACTGAATGTTTAGCTAATCTCATTACTTCTTTGTATGAGTCTGCCCAACTTTTATAATATTTCATTCCCCATTCTTCAGCCTCTAATGCTGTTTTAAATTCTTTGTACAATTCCTTTTTTTCAATATGCCAATTTATTTCACCATACTGATATTTATTCCACATTTTCTTCAATATAATCTTCAATCCACTTCATTCTCGCATCTTGTTTTTCTTGTTAAAAAATAACTATGTTCCAACCTATTCGCAATGATAATATTGTAGTGTTTTAGCTATATTATCTTCCTTATCATCCTTAATCCTTTTATCACATAACTTCTCCATTTGAATCTTATATGTTGTCAACCACAAAAGATACTGTAGAACTCTTTTATTTCTAATTTACAGTCTGTTTCTGTCATGTAAGAGATTTCAAAGTACTCACAAATTCTTTTCTATTCACACCAGTACTTTTCTTAATTTTCTCAATTTTCCTAATAGCTTCTTTAATTTTTTATAGTATTTCTATTCAATAATGCCATGCTCCTTGCACCAAGCTTTAACAGCCATACCACTTGATTAACATTCGCCACTAATGAATTTCCATACATAATGGCCTCTTTTAATTTTGGTATGTACATATATCATTCTAACAGGCGGAAATATCAGGTTATTTATATGTTATGATAAAAACTTATCCATATCAATATTAAACCCAACTGCTTTCATATTTTTTGCAAGTTGCATCTTCCACCCTCCACTACTATCCATCGCCACATAAACAACACCACTTATATCACCAGGTGTTTCAACATTCCCCTTTACCAATGCACAAACGTGCTCTCTATGTAACTTGCTAATTAAGTACCCATGCTCAAATACTACATTTTGTCTTGCTCTAAACCTCTCATTTTCTTTGGCTTCATCTTTTGCTCGACCATAATCACACTCTGTGTACAATACAACTGCATAATCAACATCTGTATACTTTTCTATCTTTTCTATTATTGTTAATCCTTGATCAGCCTGTTCGTGTAATATAATGGCCTCAAATCCCCACTTTTCTAAAGTCCTAGCCATTTCTTGTGCAGCTAACTCATCATGTCCATGTACTATAAATACCTTATTACTCATTTTACCCTTATCCTTCTCAACAACTTTTTTCTTTTCAATTTGATAACCATTAGTTATCTGATATGCCTTCATTTTGGCTATTAGCTTTTTCATGTTATGTACCAATGTTTCATTAGATATATTTGGCTCATAAAAATGAAATTCATCTACGTACTGATAGAGTCCATTTCCGAAATTAGGAATAATTGCATCATACTTTCCTGTAATTTCAACATATAGATCAGTTCCACTCTCTGTATTTTGAGAATCAGCAAGAAAATCTTCACACCTGATAATATCCTCATCAAGCATCTGCTCAAGCGAAAGCACTGATGTCTTGGGTTGTATCTTTTTAGACTGAACATAATATTTATCCAGTTCCTCATCCGCTAAAAGTGCATTAAGATGTCCCATCATATCAAGATATGCATACATATTTTTCTTATGAAAGCATGTAGAACTAATACTTTCGTATAACGGATGCTTTCTTAAATACCTTTCATTAAATACTTTTATCTCATCTATCCAAGCATTGAACAAAGGTCCACTAACAGATGATATTCCCTTTGCATCATGAAGTTCCTTTATTCCAATTTCTTCACCACGCATAAGAAATTTTTGTATTCTAAAATGCAATGAATCCTGAATGTTTTCTACATACTTATTTCCTTGATATGTACCTCTAACAATGTATCCCCAACCTTCCATTGAACTTGTATCTATCACCTGTATCAACTTATTATCTACTAAAATATCTACCTGCGATTTATCATACTGAGGTGCTCCAATAGATACTTCTGCTTTCCCCTCTAACTGATTGTATAACTTTATTAAAAGCATTTGTGTTTCTAAATCTAAAATTCCCACCATATCATCCCTTCATTCTTTATTTTTTCTTTTTTCTTTAATCTAGTTCTTCAATTAATGAATCGCGACCAATATACTTCTAATAATAACTCTCAAATTAATTATTTTCATCTACTCAACCCAACAACAACATTCCTGTCTACACGACTCACTCCAATGAATCTCGACAGCAGATATTTTATCCATTTTTGATAACTGTCCCGCATTCCCATCTCTGACAATTTATATCTCCGGAAAGCCCCTATTTCAAACCTTTCTGAACACATCTGTATTTTCCTATTTCTGTACCTTACTGAGCAAGCAAACCGTCTCAACGGTATTACCTTTTTCCCACAAGAGCCGCCTTACCTCTTGACCA
>ERZ773235.305-NODE-305-length-69371-cov-8.158261_pt1 | contig 69371 bp, 72 predicted proteins | sample MGYA00580522_ERZ773235 | MGnify/ENA primary metagenome ERZ773235 (study PRJEB29015, sample SAMEA2737797) | human gut metagenome | biome: human gut; feature: human-associated habitat; material: faeces | place: China | collected 2012 ...
TAAATTTTTATATTAAATTCATATATTTTAATTTTTATGATTTTGTTTTATAAATATTTTATATAGAATTTTTTACATCGTAGAATTATATGGATACTTTTTTTATAATATTTAAAAATCTTTAATTTAATGTTTTATAGACTAGCCCTCTCTCCTACTCTGCTTATTTTTCAGTATATTAAAATATTAAAAAAGAGCTAATTTCTTAGACCGATGTCAACATCTCGTTTGTATAAACTAATTTGTAATTTCTTGAGTTAGCTAAAATTCAAGTGTATTTTTATTTTTTTAATATGATATAATAAATTAAAGATAAAAAATTAGTAAATTTATAAAACCTGGAGCTAAAAAGATTGCTTTTAGTAAATTTTCCGATAAAATTGAAGTTACAGCATTTAAAAATCCTGATAATAGTGTTATTATAATATTAAAACTTACAAAGGAGGCAAATAATGATAGATAGAGAAATGAATCCAGACTTTTTAAATTCATTTTTAGACTATAATATTACAATACTTAACAAATCACCTAACAGTATAAAAGAATATAATTATGACCTTATGAATTTCTTAAAGTATATAAAAATACATTTTAAATTAACTACTGAAAAAGACTGGACTAAAATTACTATAAATGATATAAGCCTTGATACAATAAAGAAAATAAAACTAGAAGATATACATAGCTATATTTCTTATATGGCAACAGAACTTAAAAGTAGTCCTGCTACACGTGCTAGAAAAATTTCTTCTATAAGAATATTCTTTAATTATCTATGCAATAAAGCAAAATTAATAGACACAAATCCTGCGCAAAATTTAGAAACGCCTAAGCTTGGTAAAAGAATACCTAAATATTTATCATTAGATGAAAGTAAAAAATTACTAGAAGTAACTAATGATACTGAAGCAAGAAACAATGAAAGAGATTATGCTATCATTACTTTGTTTTTAAACTGTGGTATGCGTTTATCTGAACTAGTAGGTATTGATATACCAGATATAAATTTTAGTGATTGTAAATTAAATGTTGTTGGTAAAGGAAATAAAGAAAGAACTATTTATTTAAATAATGCATGTATGGATGCAATTAATAAATACCTAGTTTCTAGACCAAAAGAAGGCATTAAATACAATTCAAAAAACGCTTTATTTTTAAGTGAAAGACGTGAAAGAATTAGTAATAGAACTGTTCAAGCAATTGTAAAAAAAGAACTATTAAAGGCAGGTCTAGATATTAATAAATATTCTACACATAAATTAAGACATACTGCTGCTACTCTAATGTATCAATATGGTAATGTAGATATACGTGCCTTACAAGAACTTTTAGGACATGAAAGCATTTCTACAACAGAAATATACACTCATGTAGATAATAGTCAAGTTAGAAATGCTGTAGAAAATAACCCACTTGCAAACTTTAAGGAGTAAAGTTTTAGCTTTACTCCTTTCCTACATCCCCCTATATTACAGGAACTTTTAATTCCTGGTCTATTTTTAAATTTGATTTTTCTATATTATTTATTTGAGCAATATCATCCATAATATATCTTATATCTTTTCCTTTGTAATATTCATTTGAACCTTGATTGTTTTTTGCAATACTCCAAAGCGTATCGCCTTTTGATACATATATTGTTTTGTATTGCTTTTCTCCTCTTGAATATGAAGATTTTGAAATTATTAATGATAAACCCACAATTATTAATAAAACTATTGTTATACTTCTTATAAATTTTTTTATACTAACTATTTTCATATTTTTTCTCCTATTTTATATTATTTTTTGCAAACATTTATTCGTTTGCATGTTTTTATTATAAACACTTGTTCGCATATTGTCAATAGCTTTTTTGAAAAAATTAAATAAATTTAGTCCAACAAATTACAAGTTGTCTGTATTGCTTTAATTAATCCATTATGATAAAATATAAAATATGTTTGTAAAAAAGGAGATTTATAATGAAAAACAAAGAAATTATAGTTATTTTAGACTTTTATAGTCAATTTAATCAATTAATAGCAAGACGTGTTAGAGAATGTAATGTTTACTCAGAAGTATTACCTTATGACACTCCTATTGAAAAAATAAAGGAAATCAATCCAAAAGGTATAATTTTTACTGGTGGTCCTGCAAGTGTTTATGAAGAAGATTCACCTGCATGTGACAAAGAAATATTCAACCTTGGTATTCCAATTTTAGGAATTTGCTATGGAATGCAATTTATGAGTCATAGTTTAGGTGGTAAAGTTGAAAGAGGAACTAAAAAGGAATATGGAGAAATTGAAGTTAACTTAGACAACTCTTCCCCACTTTTTGAAGGCTTTGACAACAAAAATATTTGCTTGATGAGCCATACAGATTTAGTAAAAGAAGTACCTGCAGGTTTCAAAGTTATTGCAACTACAGATAACTGTCCTACTGCAGCGATTGAAAATAAAGACTTGAATTTTTATGGAATTCAATTTCATGCCGAAGTAAATAATACTGTAAATGGTGTAAAAATAATTAAAAATTTCTTATATAATATTTGCAAATGCTCTGGAGATTGGGTAATGTCTTCTTTTGTGGAAGAATCTATTAAATCTTTAAGAGAAAAAATTGGAGATAAAAAAGTATTACTTGCTTTATCTGGTGGAGTTGACTCTTCTGTAGCAGCAGTTCTATTACATAAAGCCATTGGGAAGCAACTTACATGTATATTTGTTGACCATGGTCTACTTCGTAAAAATGAAGGTGATGAGGTTGAACAAATATTTAGAAATCAATTTGATATAAATCTTATTAGAGTAAATGCAGAAGAAAGATTTTTATCTAAGCTTGCTGGGGTTTCTGAGCCTGAAAAGAAAAGAAAAATAATAGGTGAAGAATTTATAAGAGTATTTGAAGAAGAAGCTAAAAAAATTGGTAAAGTAGACTTTTTAGTTCAAGGCACTATCTACCCTGACGTTATAGAAAGTGGCAAAGGAAAAGCTGCTGTTATAAAAAGTCATCACAATGTTGGTGGACTTCCAGACTATGTAGATTTTAAAGAAATTATAGAACCATTAAGAGATTTATTTAAAGATGAAGTTAGAAAAACTGGATTGGAGCTTGGAATTCCAGAAAAATTAGTATTTAGACAACCATTCCCTGGTCCTGGACTTGCAATTAGAATTATTGGAGATATAACAAAGGAAAAACTAGAAATTTTAAAAGATGCAGACTATATCTTTAGAGAAGAAGTTGCAAATGCTGGATTAGATAAAGAATTAAATCAATACTTTGCAGTTTTAACAAACTTAAAATCTGTTGGAGTTATGGGAGATTACAGAACATATGATTATACTCTAGCATTAAGAAGTGTTTGTACTACAGACTTTATGACAGCTACTTGGAGTAGAATTCCATACAACATATTAGAAAAAGTATCTTCTAGAATTGTAAACGAAGTAAAACATATAAATAGGGTTGTATATGATATAACTTCTAAACCACCTGCAACAATTGAATGGGAATAAAAAACAAGCAAGAAGCTTTTATAACTTCTTGCTTACTTTTTATATCTTTTTATATTTAATATATTTTTTATATGAAATATATAATCCTATTATTACTATTGTAATACTAATAATAACTGCAATTTGTGCTCCTGTGTTTGGTAGTTTATCTTTGGCTACAGTTGGATCCTTTTTTTCAACTTCCTTTATTACTTCTTTTTCAACAACTTTAATGACTTCTTTTTCTACTTCCTTTATTATTTCTACTTTTGGAACTATAGTTGCTGTATCTGAATCTTTTAAAGTTTTATCTTTATATTTCACAGTTGCTGTTGCTGTATTAGTAATTCCTTGCTCTGCTTCAATATCTTCTTTTGTTACTGTATACTCTTTAGAAATTGTTTCTTTTTTACCTACTTCTAATTTTTCGATTGTTTTATTTATTTCTAGCATTTCGTCTGTTACCAATACATTAGTTAAATCAACATTTCCTGTATTTTCTACAACAATAGTATATACTACTTTATCTCCTTCTTTAACTACTGCTTTATCTACTGATTTTGTTATTTTCAAGCTTGGATATTCAACAACTCTCTCAGTTATATTAGTATTTATAGCTATTTCTATATTATCTTTATCATCTTCTCCATTATAGTTTGAAGAAAGAAGTGGTTGATGTCCTGGCTGTTCATTTCCTATTATGTATAAATTTCTATGTTTTCCATAATTTAAATTAATTTTTAAGCTTATATCATATTCTCCTGCGTTTGAAAATACATTATTCTTAAATGCAATATATAATTCATTCTTTTCGTTTATATCTATAGTATATAAATTTTGGTCTATAGTTTTGTTATTTATTACAACATCATAGCTTTCTATATAGTCTTTATTATAATTTTCTAATATAAAAGGACCAATTTTATTATCTTTAATATTTACTTTTGCATTATTAGTATTTACTGTTATTTTTTTGCTTCTAGTATAGTTTGTATTTGATTTAGCTGCATTTAGCATTCCAAAGTAATATGCTTTTAATGCCTTTTGCATATCAGTATTTTCTTTGTCTGTTCCATAAAAGTTTTTATGTCTTTTAGTATTATCATCCCATAAACACAATATATTTCCATCACATTCTGTGTAATATGTTTTATCATCTAATAATTTGTGTTTCACCTTTATATGATCAACTGCTAAATTAAGAGATTCCTTTACATGCTCTTTATTCTCATCAGTAATAGTATTTTTTGCTAAATTCCAACATATAGCTTTATTTAAATCTACTAGAGTTTTTTCATATTTATCAATATTTATTATTTGAAACATTGTATTATTTACCCAGTCTTCTGTAATTTCTATTCCTTGTTCTTTTAAATAGTCTTTTTGAGTTAATATAATTTTTCTTATAGAATTCATGTTTTCTTCTTTTAGTTTTTTTATCTGTTCTGCAGTAAACTTTGTATCATCGTATTGCCATAAATATAAATTATCTGCAAACCAAAGCATCGAATTATATGTACCTTCGTTTTCAAATATATTATATTTTGTAATATTATCAATATTACAAAAGTTAGTTATATGTTTTTCTTCTATTTTCACATCATCGATGTTTCTGTTAATTCCAGCATCTATGCAGTATAAGTTAAAATAATGCTTTTCTTTATCCATGAATATGTTTTTAGAAGTGCTATACCATGTAATTAAATTACCATCGGAATCCTCCGGCCTTATTACATAAATTGTAGCAGAACCATTTGTTGCATAAGTGCATACTGGTAATAGCATACTTATTAATGTAATTAATGTTATAATAATTGCTAATATTTTTTTATATTTACTCATTTGTGTATATTCTCCTTTATATTTCTATAATTTTATTATATATCAGTTATATTCTTCATTCCATTACTTTTTAATTACAAATAAATTACATTTTGGTTACACTTTTTACTTGTATAACTAAACAAGCAAGAAGCTTTTATAACTTCTTGCTTGTTTTATAAATATTATTAATATTATGATTTATAAGAATGGTCTATTTCTTTTAGTGTTACATCATGTGCTCCACCTTCTGAAATACTTACTTCTGAAACCATTGTTAATCTTGCTTTTTCATGTAATTCTGGAATTGTTGTTGCTCCGCAGTTACACATTGTTGATTTTATTTTTGCAACTGTTATTTCTAGATTATCTTTTAAAGAACCTGCATAAGGTATATATGAATCAACACCTTCTTCAAAAGCAAGTTTATTTTTGGCTTCTCCTCCTAAGTCATATCTTTGCCAATTTCTTGCTCTATTTGAACCTTCTCCCCAATATTCTTTAACATAGTTGTTTCCTAGTTTTACTACTCTTGTTGGACTTTCATCAAATCTTGCAAAATATCTTCCCATCATTACATAATCTGCTCCCATTGCTAAAGCTAAAGTAATGTGATGGTCATATACTATTCCACCATCTGAACATACTGGAATGTATATTCCTGTTTCTTCAAAATATTTGTTTCTTTCATCTACAACTTCCATTAAAGCACTTGCTTGTCCACGACCAATTCCTTTTGTTTCACGAGTTATACAAATTGATCCTCCGCCTACTCCGACTTTTATAAAATCAGCACCAGCTTCTGCTAAATATCTAAAACCTTCTCTGTCTACAACATTTCCTGCACCTATTTTTAGGTCATCACCATATTTTTCTCTTACAAAATCTATTGTATTTTTTTGCCATATCGAATATCCATCAGAAGAATCCATACAGATTATATCAACACCAGCTTCTACTAGTGCAGGTATCCTTTCTTCATAATCTCTAGTATTTATACCTGCTCCAACAATGTATCTTTTATTTTCATCTAATAAAGAGTTTGGATTATTTTTTCTGTCTTCATAATCTTTTCTAAATACTAAATATTTTAGATTTCCTTCTTCTGTTAGTATTGGTAAACAATTTATTTTTTTATCCCATATTATATCGTTTGCTTCTGATAATGTTATTCCTTTTTTAGCCCATATAACATCTTCTTTTTTAGTCATGAAATTATCAATTGGTTCGTCTTGATTATCTCTTGACAATCTATAATCTTTATTTGTTACAATTCCTAGGAATTTTCCAGATGCTGTTCCATCGTCTGTTATAATAACAGTTGAATGCCCCGTTTTTTCAACTAATTCTAAAACTTCTTTTAAAGTAGTTCCTGATTTTACGTTTGAATCACTAATTACAAAACCTGCTTTATGTTTTTTTACATGATAAACCATTTCTGCTTGTGATTCTATTGATTGAGAACCATATATAAAAGCAAGTCCTCCTTCACGTGCTAGTGCAATACCCATTTTTTCTCCTGATACTGATTGCATTATTGCAGAAACCATAGGTACGTTTGCATAGAATTTAGCTTGCTCTCCTTTTTTAAATTTTACAAGAGGTGTACGTAAAGATACATTTGCTGGTATACATCTCTCATCTGTTAAATTTGGTAATAATAAAAATTCATTAAAAGTTCTTGATATGTCTGGTAATATTTTTGCCATATTTTTTCCTCCTTCAATTCTAATTAATATTTAAATTCTCAATATTATATAATAAAAAGAGACTAAGTTCAATACTTAATCTCTAATATTTCAATTTTATGCTCTTGGATGAGCGTGTTTATACACATTTTTTAAGCTTTCATCTTGGAATTGCATATATACTTGTGTAGATGATATATCTGAATGTCCAAGCATTGTTTGAATAGCTTTTAAATCTGCTCCATTTTGTAAAAGATGTGTTGCAAAAGAATGTCTTAAAACATGTGGTGTAATATCTTTTGTTATGTGAGCTTGTTCTTTATAGAATTTTACTATTTTCCAAAAACCTTGTCTTGTTAATCTTTTACCATTAACATTAACAAATAAAGCCTTTTCATCATCAGATTTTATCATTATTGGTCTTGAGCTTTCCATATATTCTTTTAGAGCTTTTAATGATAAAGAACCTAATGGAATATTTCTTTGTTTGTTTCCATTTTTGCATGTTACATAACCATTTACTAGATTAACATCTTCTACATTTAGAGATATTATTTCTGTAACTCTCATTCCTGTAGCATACGCAAACTCTAGCATTGCTTTGTCTCTAATTCCTTTTAAATCAACATTTTTTGGTTGATCTAGTAATAAAGATACTTCTTGTGAAGTTAATATACTTGGTACTCTTTTCTCTATTTTTGGAGATTGAATACCTTCTGTTGGGTCATTCTTTACTTTTTTGTTTTTTAAAGAATATTGATAAAATAATCTTATTGAAGCTAAATTCCTTGATATTGTAGAAGATTTTTTATTCATATCTTGTAAATAATTTAAGTAATCTTTTATATCTTCTTGTTTAACTTTTGCATAATTTATGTTATTCTCTTCAACGTATTTTTCATATTGCAAAATATCTCTTCTATATGATTGTAATGTATTATCAGATAATTTCTTATCGTTTTGTATAAATTCTAAAAAACTTTCAATTTGTTTTTCCATAATCTAGCTCCTTTATTATTATTTTTATGAATATTTATTATGTATATATTTATATCAAATTAATACAAAAAAGTAAATAGATTTTTGCAATTTCTCTTATAAATATTTTACAATCCAAACTAATATATTTTTTGAAACAAAAGCCTCTATAAATGAAGAAATTATCATTAATACTAATATTAAAATAGAGAAAAATGTGTGTCTTAATATTTCCAATTTAATATTCTCTTTTCTTCTATCTTTCATTATCGAATTGTGCAACCTCATACCACTTACAGAAAGAGCAATAATGCATGGAATAAATATTATATTTTGTAAAAAAACAGTTGAAAGAATAAATAAAATTCCCCTCCACAAGCCACATGTGGCAATTACAGATGAAATTGTGTATCCTAAACAAAAACCTCTAAAAGCAATTACTAGATATACAATTGATATTCCTATAACAGTTGATCCCATGAACCACAGTATTAAAGCTAGTACAACATTTTTCTTTATAGAATCTTTAAGTAATAACATATCATTTATTTCTTTATTTCCCTTTAAAGATGATATAAATGAGGTTATATAATTATTTATTTCTAGCCCTTGGTTTTCTGAAGCATTATTTATAAAAATAACACCTACTATAATTCCAATTAAAAATATTACAGTAAAAATTATGTACTCTCTTAAGTTGCTTTCCACGTGTGAAAAAATTACTTCTTTTATTCTTGAATTATTACTCCTAAGTTTATTATATCTTCTTCTGTTCATTATTTACCTCCGAAATTCTTATACATAATGTGTATTCGGAAGAATAAAAAAAAGAACAATATATGTTCTTGTAAAAAAATATTTGGTTAAAAGAATTGGAATTTGCATAATGAATTTCATTTTGTTAATTCTGCGATATCTTCGGGTCGCCCAGGAGTGCGACCCCTACACATTTGCAATAATTTCTTCGATGATTTTTCAGGCGAACGTAGGGGTCGACGTCCTCGGCGACCCGCAATGCATCGTAGAAAATTCCCCAACAAATTCCAATCTATTGAAATAATGTTATGTCTTGTATATTTGCGGCAAAATATGGCATGTCTTTATCTTTTTCTTTTAAAAACATTGTAAATTCATCATTTAAATAAAAATATCTATTTTCTTCTTCAGGCATAAGCGCCATCTCCTTTGTCATTACAATTGCCGCTTCACTTTTTAATTTTCCTCCAGATTTGTCCATTTCTAGTTCTATTGTTTGAATTGCTTGTTCTATTGTGCATCTATCGCCATCTTTAGCCAAAAACTCTTTATTACATAGCTCATTAAATTCTTTTCTTGCATTAAATTTTATATTTGGAACCTTTAAAAAGTCATTCTTTGTAAATTTTTTATTTCCTGTATATGCTTTTGCTTTTTCTATTATATTGTTATATATTGTTGCAAAGTTTCCGCCTTCTGCTCCTCTGCATAATATTACTTGTTCTCCTTCTTTTGTATTTAATATAATTGCAAAATCATTTTCTGCATTATAGTACAATACTTCTACTTGATCATATAATTTTGAATCTGAGTTTTTTTCTATTCCAAAATATTTTACATCTTTATATTTTGTTCCAAATGCGCCAGCATCTAGCTCGTTAAAATCGTTTTCAAAATTAAATTCTTTTTTTAGCATTGCATAAAATAAATATTTTTTATACCATTCAGAATATCCGAGAAGCATCCTTAGGAACTTCTGACCACTCTATGCTATCTAATATGTCACTTTTCTCATTAAATTTTTCTTTAATTGCTTTTTCGATTTTCTCTTTTAAATCTAATGTTAATAAGTCATATACTTTATAATAATCCTTTTCTGAAAGTTGGTCTTCTTTAAATGTTTGTTTGTTTAAGTTTTCTACTAATTTTTCTTGTGGCGTAAACACTACATCTTGTTTTACTACATTATTAACCATATCATTCCATACTAATTGGAAAGTTCCGCACCATACGCTGTTAGTTGTTATCTCATCTTCTAATGTTGCTACTGTTTTTATATCTTTTGAATACTTCTTCTCTTCAAAATTTTTATTTATATTTTCTAATGTATCTAAAGGATTTTTGTTTTTATTATTTTTAAATAAGTATACATACACTCCGGCCAAAACTGCCAACAATATAATTACTACAATTATAGCAATTATTGCTTTTTTATTACTTACTTCTTTTTTCATTTATAATTCCCCTTTCTAAAAAACTCCATATTTTAACAAGTCTTAACTTGTCCGTAAACTCCACCTCCTCCTGCTTGTATTGTCATTTTTCCTTCTCTTGCAGAAATTATATTATCTGCTATTTTTTCACCTACAACAGCTTCTAAATCGTCTTTATTTAGTTTGTGCAATATGTTCATCTCTGTTCCAAAATTATCTAATAACTTATCTATTGTTTTTTTACCTAATCCGGGAATAAAAGTAAGTGGTATTTGATATACATATTCTGGTCTATTTGCTGGGCTTTTTGTTTCTTTTTTATCTTTTATTATTTCTATTCTATCATATACTCCCATTGTTATGTTCCTACTATCACATGTATCACACACTGTTACAGGAGCATCTCCTGGTATGTTTTTACCACAAACTTCGCAATATGTTCTATGATACTTGCCAAGTTTTGGGTCTAGTCCGTAATTAGTTATAATTCTTCTTCCGTCTTCATTTTTTAAAGCTTTTAATAATTCTTTAAAACTTATATCTTCTACTAACATTTTATTATATTCTCTTGCTATTTTAGGTAGCGAATGAGCGTCAGAATTAGTTACAAACGTTTTTGATTCTAATTCTGAAATAGTATCTGCTAAAAATGTATCAGAGCTTAAACCTAATTCTATGGCTGGTATTTTAGAATATTTTTCTTTAAAAATTTTCTCTAATCTATCTGTGCAATTTCCGTAAAAACTTTTATGAGGTGTAAAGCAATGAGCTGGCACTAATATTCCATTATATTTTTCTACTATATCAATTAGTTTATATGCAGAAATATCTGCTCTTTGTGAACTTAATGTAATATTTTTAATGTGTGTACTCATTTCTTTTGAGAAGCCTTTTATATCTTCTAAATGTGGAAAATAACATAAATTATGTGCACTTCCGCAATGGCCATTTAATCCTTTTTCTGAAGTTTCTATTTCACTTCCTAGAATTATACATACTTTATCTTTGTATATTATTCCACCATCTTTTATTTCATAAGCTTCACCAGTTTTTAAAAAATTTTCTATGTCTTCTATTATATATGGTGATGCACAATCAATAATTCCTACAATATCTATTCCCTTTCTATCTCTACATTCTTTTGCAATATTAGCAAAATTAAGGCTTCTTGCCGCTGTTATTTTTATTGGTTTATTATTTTCACTTCTTCCTATGTGTACATGTAAATCTGCAAAAACTTGGTACATTTTTATCTTCTCCTATATACAAATTTTAGGTTGCAAAATGCAACCTAATTAACATCAATTTTATAGGTACATTTCTTTTTCTTCTGCACCTTTATTTTTATTATTTTCTAATTCTGCTTTTGCCTTTTTTATATCTAACAAAAACTTATCATATTTATTTAATACTGTTCTTGAATATTCTTGTTCTGTTTGCTTTCCAGCTTCTTTACCCATAACAGAAAATATACTAAATTTATCAAAATCTATCATGCGTTTATCTCCTTTGCTATATTTATAAATTGTTTAAATTCATTCATATACACATTATTACAGTTTTTCAAGTTTCTGCTTTCTAATAATATAAGTGCTTCTTCAATTGGAAAAGCTACTCTTTCTGGTCTATCTAAAAGCATTCCTCCAAAATTATCTGCTAATTCTAATATGTCACTTTCTTTTCTTCTTGGTAAACTGTTGCTATATCTATTCTGTTGTTCACAAATAGTACAGAATTCTTTTGAAAAGCCTAGTTTTGATAAAAATTCAGCTCCATCTTTAGCATAACTTCTAATTTTTTCTATGTCTTGCGCATTATTTATTTTTTTGCATCCACAAAGAAGCATTGCTGTAACCACTGTGTTTTCATCTATATCTATGTCCATAGATTCAATAAACAGTTTAACAATTAATGATTTGAAAATTACAGAATTATCAAAAAATATGTTTGTTTTTTTCTTTAAATAATGCATTATTTCTATTTTTCTTCCATAGTCTTTTTCAGCTAATATATAGTCTGCAAAAGTTTCCATACATTTGTCCTCCACAAATTTTTCTTATGTATATTCTACTTTCGCAGTTATTATATTCCATAAACCTTTATATTTCAACGGTTGTCGTTAAAACGTAATGTTTTTGTAATCATTTAGTAATAATTGCACTAAATTCTAGAAATTTCGCCTCTTGCTAGTTCATCACATCTGTTATTAAATTCATTATCGCTATGCCCTTTTACTTTTATAAATTTAACTTTATGTATTTTAGTTAGGTTATACAATTCTTGCCACAATTCTTTATTTTTTACTGGTTCTTTACTTGCTGTCTTCCAATTATTTTTTATCCAATTATATATCCAACCATTATTAAAGCAATTAACAACATACGCACTATCACTATATAAATCTACTTCACATGGCTTTTTTAATAGTTTTAGTGCTTCTAAAACTGCGGTTATTTCCATTATATTATTAGTAGTATCAGGATTGCCTCCACTAATTTCTTTTTTTACATCATTAAACATTAGTATCGCTCCCCAGCCACCAGGTCCTGGATTTCCGTGAGCATGCACCATCTGTGTATATTATAACTTTGTCCATATTTATTCCTTTCTTACAAGTTGTCTTTTTTTCTATTTTATGATATTATATCAATAAATAATTAAAATTTGCAATAATATAGGAGATATTATGAGTAAAATATTAGGAATAATAGCCGAATATAATCCGTTTCATAATGGTCATCTTCTTCATCTAGAAGAATCGAAAAGACTTGTAGATCCTGATTACACTGTATGCGTTATGAGTGGAAATTTCGTACAACGTCGGTGAAACATCTATAATTGATAAATGGTCTAAAACTGAGATTGCTTTAAAAATGGGCGTTGATTTAGTAGTTGAACTTCCTACGATTTATAGTATATCAAGTGCAGAAAACTTTGCAGAAGGTGCCATTAAACTTTTAAGTGCTTTTGGTAAAGATGTTACTCTTTCTTTTGGCAGTGAATGTGGTAATATTTCTGTTTTAACTCAAATTGCTAATGTTTTATATAATGAACCAAAAGAATATATTACTATTCTGCAACATGAATTAGCCAAAGGTATCTCCTATCCAAAAGCTAGAGAAAATGCTTTAATGTTCTATCTTGGCGATGTTAGACGATATGCAAATATAGTATCTTCCCCTAATAACATTTTGGGAATCGAATATTTAAAAGCTATGAAAAAACTAAAATCTAATATTGGTGCTATAACAATCAAAAGGTTTGGAACTGATTATAATAGCTTAGAAACTTCTGGAAACATTGCCAGTGCAACAGCTTTAAGAAAACTTATTTCTTCTAACAAAGATATAACTTCTTATTTACCAGAACCTTCTTTAGATGTATTAAAAACCAATATAAAATATGGAAAAACAGTGCCTAGCATTTCTTGCTTTGAAAGAGAAATAATATACACTTTAAGAAAAATGAGTTTGGCAGATATCGCTAATTTACAAGATGTTACTGAAGGATTAGAAAATTTAATAAAAAGTGCTGCTAATTCTTGCAATAATTTAGAAGATTTAATAAATTCAATTAAGTCTAAGCGATTTACTCGTTCTAGAATTCAAAGAATCCTATTATATTCATTACTAAATATTACTAAGAAAGATAAAGTTGATTCATATAAAGCTAATCCATACATTAGAGTATTAGGTGTTAGTTATAGAGGAAAAATACTACTTTCACAAATAAGTGAAAATAAAAAATATCCAGTTATAACTTCTGTAAAAAAATTTGTAGATTTAAACAATAACAAAACTCTAAAAAAAATGTTAGATAAAGATATTTTAGCTTCTAACATTTACACCTTAGGTTATGAATATGATTCAAAGGCTAATCTAGACTATACTAAGAAATTAATAATAAATTAAAATATGGATCGTCGAAAAAAAGCAACCCATATGCAAAAATGAGGCATATCGCCTCATTTTTTTATTCTTCCCAGTTATGATATACATCCATAACATCATCTAAATCTTCTAGATTATCTATTAATCTTTGCATTCTTTCACTTGCTTTTTCGTCTAATGCAATATATGTTGTAGGAATCATTTGAACTTCTGCTTCTACAAATTCAATTCCTTCTGCCTCTAAAGCTTCTCTAACTTGTGTAAAATCAGATGGTTCTGTTGTAATTTCATAGCATTCCTCTTCTACATTAAAATCCTCTGCTCCATTATCAATAGCTAGTAACATTAGTTCATCTTCAGATAAATTTGTTTTTGTTTTATCTATAACAATAACACCTTTTTTATTGAACATATATGAAACGCAACCACTTGTTCCTAGGTTTCCACCAGCCTTATCAAATACATGTCTTACATCTGCTGCTGTTCTGTTTTTATTATCTGTTGAAGCATTTACAATTACAGCAACTCCATTTGGTCCATATCCTTCATATACTATTTCTTCGTAATTTTCATTACTTGCTGAAGCTTTTTTTATTGCATTGTTTATTGTATCATTAGGCATGTTAGCAGCTTTACACTTTGCTATAACAGCTTTTAATTTTGAATTTCCGGCAGGTTCTGGTCCACCTTCTTTTACTGCTATTAATAATTCTCTTCCTAATTTAGTAAATATTTTTCCTCTTGCAGCATCTGCTTTTCCTTTTTTTGCTGCTATATTGTGCCATTTGCTATGTCCTGACATGCTTTTTCCCCCTCTTCTATCTTTATTTTAATATATAATATTAGACAATTTAAATTGCCTTGAATTTTGAGCCTTAAATATTTTATCACATATTTTTATGTTTGCCAATAGGGGCAAATAGATTTAATATTCTAAAGTGCAGATTTTTCACCTTAGAATTTATAATTCAAATATATTTGCTTTTACAATAAGTTTTTGTATTCTTGTTTTGTCCTCTAATGGGACCTCCCACAAGCTTCCTGCAATACTCCTTTTAATTTTATACTCTTTAGTAGGTTCTCCAATCAATTTGTTCAGTTGCTTTTGCAGTGATACTTTATTTGTATATATCACAATTTTGTTTTCACTATATAAAACATTTATATTTGTTTCTATTTCGGATTTAATTGCTTCTTTGTATATTTTTTTCATAATTTAGAATTCCGCACTTCCTGTTGTTCTTGGGAAAGGAATTACATCTCTAATGTTAGACATTCCTGTTAAGTACATAACCATTCTTTCAAATCCTAATCCAAATCCTGAGTGTACAACAGTTCCATATTTTCTTGTATCTAAATATGCTTTATATGTTTCTTCGTTCATTCCTTGTTCTTTGATTTTGTTTATTAGTACTTCATAATTTTCTTCTCTTTGGCTACCACCAATTATTTCTCCAACTCCTGGTACTAATAAATCTACTGCTGCAACTGTTTTTCCATCTGGGTTTTGTTTCATATAAAATGCTTTTACTCCTGCTGGATAGTCTGTAACAAATACTGGCTTTTTATAAATTTTCTCTGTTATAAATCTTTCATGTTCAGTTTGAAGTCCTGCTTCCCATTCTACTGGATATTTAAATTGGTCTTTATATGGAGTTAATAATTCTATTGCTTTTGTGTATGTTATTCTTTCAAATTCGTTATTAACAACATTCTCTAACCTATCTATTAATCCTGGTTCTATAAATTTATTGAAAAATTCCATTTCTTCTGGCGCATTTTCCATTACGAATTTTATAATATATTTTACCATTGCCTCTGCTACGTCCATGTTATCACTTAAATCTGCAAAAGCCATTTCTGGTTCTATCATCCAAAACTCTGCAGCATGTCTTGGTGTATTAGAATTTTCTGCTCTAAATGTTGGTCCAAATGTATAGATATTGCCAAATGCTGTTGCAAACATTTCTCCATTTAATTGTCCACTTACAGTTAAGTTAACTGATTTTCCGAAAAAGTCTTGAGTATAGTCTACTTCTCCTTGTTCAGTTTTAGGAACATTATCTAAATCTAAAGTTGTTACTCTAAACATTTCTCCTGCACCTTCACAGTCGCTACCTGTTATTAATGGTGTGTGAACATACACAAATCCTTGCTCTTGGAAAAATTTATGAATTGCGTAAGCAACTAATGATCTTACCCTAAATACTGCCATAAATGTATTTGTTCTAGGTCTTAAATGTGCTACTGTTCTTAGATATTCAAATGTGTGTCTTTTATTTTGGATTGGATAATCTAAATCTGATACTCCTAAAATTTCTATTTCTTTTGCATGAATTTCAAAAGGTTGTTTTCCATCAGGTGTTTCTACTAAATCGCCTTTAACTAAAATGCTTGAGCTTATACTCAATTTTGCTACATCTTTAAAATTGCTTATTTTATCTTCTTCAAAAATTACTTGTATGCATTTAAAAAAACTACCATCATTTAATTCTATAAACCCTAATTTTTTTGAATCTCTTATTTGTCTAATCCAACCACAAACAGAAATTTCCTTTCCAACATAATATTTTTGATTTCTAAAGATTTCTTTAATTTGAACTCTTTCCATAAAAATTCCTCCAATCTAATTTTTCTATTTGCAGGGTAAGAAAAAATCCCTGCAATATAAATTGCAGGGACGAATATAACTCCGCGGTACCACCCTAACTTAAGAATTATTAGATAATTCTTCACTCTATAAACTATGCTCCAATGTGTTTCGCTTTGTATTGTTTTCTAAAAAAGGCTTTCAGCCGGTGACCCTTTCTCTCTACTAGTAACCTTATACAGCTTTGCATTGTAATAACGCATTTATTAATTTTAAATTATTTTACATTATTTTTTCTACAATTGTCAAGTATTATTCAATTATTTGTGAATATTTTTGTTTAAAATACTCCACTCTAATAGAAATTTGTATTTTATCTTATCTAGCAATTTGACATAATATTTGCAATTATGGTATAATTAATATGTCCAAAATTTTATATGGAAGGATGTATGAAAATGTCAAAAAGAATTAATTGGCAATTTTCAGAGGACGCAGACAGTATGTCTGCAGGAGTTCGGTTAACAACAACAGACCTTTTCTTTTTTTTGGAAAATGTCACAGAGGACATTTACTTTAAAACCTTCATTGTTTGTGAATTATACTTTAAAGGTTTTAAGTATCCCAATGAGATTCTTTCTTTTTTCGAAAGTGGTCTCGACGAGGACGATGATGTAGAAACTATCTACTATGGTCCCGAAGTCAAAAAAAAGATTGAGGCAGTTTGCGAAGCTAATCGAAAACTTCACTAAAAAAGAAGGTTTCACTTATTTGTGAAACCTTCTTTTAATATACTAGGAAATTTCTCATTTCCTAGTATATTAAATATGCTATAATCGCTATTGCCTTTGAGATTTTCTCATTACATTCGAAAACTCAAATCGGCGAGAACAAAGGGCGACTTTAGTCGCTTTGTTCTAATGTTATTTTATTTTTATTTTTAGTTATTATCTTTTCATCTTGCATTTTTTTTAATTGTTTCATCATAGCTGTTCTATCTATTACCAAATAATCAGCAAGTTCAGAAAGTGAAATTGGAATTTCTATTGTTTTAGTATTGTTTTCAATAGATAAGTTTTCTAAATATGATAGTAATTTTTCTTTTATACTCTTATTCGCTAATAATTCTGTTCTATAATTTATATCTGCAACTCTATGTAATATTAAATCTGGCAAGTTCTTTAAAAGTGATATATGAAATGTACAGTCCTTATTACAGTTTTCTATAATATCATAAGGTAAAAACAAAACTTCACAATCTTTTTTTGCTACCACAAAAAGCTCTCTATCTGTGTGTAGTTTATAAAATGCCTCTCCAAATATATCATTTTTTCTTAGATAGTATATAATCCTTCTATTCCCTTCTTTATCATATCTTGCAAGATATGCTTCTCCTTTTAAAAGAATATGCATTTGATTTCTCTTTAGTAAATATGTAGTAATTATTTCATTTTTCTTAAATTTTTTAACTTCTGTTAAAGCACATTTTCTTTTTAACTCTTCTATAAAGTGTTCAACATCAAATGTTTTTTTCATAACTACTTACTCCTTACCTTTATTTTTACTAATATTATCACAAAAGTGTGGTCAAAGCAACACTTTGTAAAAAAATGGAATGAAGAATACTTGTCAAAGCACATGTAATCATATTGTAATAAAAATGTAATAAAGTTTTTAAGCATTAAACGCCAACACTTTACTTACTGTTTTTACTATTTTTTATAACTTTTTTGTTTTTTGTTGCCGTTGCAACAGATTTTTTTGTTTTTTATCTATAAAATGTATTCAATCAAAAATTTTAATACAAAAGTTAAAGGAGGACTTTATTATGCAAGTAATAAAAAGAGACGGAAGAGTCGTAAATTTTAATCAAGAAAGAATTGTAAAAGCTATAACTATGGCAATGGCACAAACTACTGGTGGTGTTGATATAGATTTGGCAAATAAAATAGCAAATGCTGTAGAAAGACAATTAGAAGATAAAAATCAAGCCAGTGTTTATGAAATCCAAGATTTAGTAGAAAAAAGACTTATGGCTTCTAGTAGAAAAGAAGTTGCCCAAAGCTATATAACATATAGATACAATAGAGATGTTGCTAGAAAATCTAGAACAAAAGATATTTTTCTAGATATTATTGGTGCAAAAGCAAATGATATAACAAGAGAAAATGCAAATATGAATGCAGATACTCCTGCTGGTATGATGATGAAATTTGCTTCTGAAACTACAAAACCTTTTGTTGATGACTTTTTACTTTCACCAGAAGTTAGAAAAGCCTCACAAGAAGGATATATACATATTCATGATAAAGACTACTACCCTACAAAAAGTTTAACATGTTTACAACATCCATTAGACAAAATATTAAAAAATGGATTTAGAGCTGGGCACGGAAGTTCTAGACCTGCTAAAAGAATTGAAACAGCAAGTATAATTGGTTGTATTTCTATGGAAACAATTCAAAACGAAATGCATGGTGGACAAGCAATCCCTGCATTTGACTACTACCTTGCTCCTTATGTTAAGTCAACATTTGTAGAAGAAATTAAAAAATTAGAAAATGCTTTTGGCAAGGACTTTTCTAATTTATATGAATACCAAGTAGAAGATTATATAAAGAAAGATTTAACTGGTTTAGAAGGTGAAAAAAGAATTATTCAAGTTGCTATTAACAACACAGTAGACAGAGTTCATCAATCAATGGAAGCATTTATTCATAATATGAATACAATTCATTCAAGAGGTGGAAATCAAGTTGTATTTAGCTCTATAAACTATGGAACAGATACTTCTGCAGAAGGTAGATGTGTAATAAGAGAAATGTTAACTTCTACTTACGAAGGTGTTGGAAATGGTGAAACAGCTATCTTCCCTATTCAAATTTGGAAGAAAAAAAGAGGGGTAAATTATTTACCACAAGATAAAAACTATGATCTATATCAATATGCATGTAAAGTTACTGCAAGAAGATTTTTCCCTAACTTTATAAACCTAGATGCAACATTTAATCAACATGAAAAATGGAAAGAAGACGATCCAAACAGATATTACTATGAATGTGCAACTATGGGATGTAGAACAAGAGTATTTGCAGATAGACATGGTGAAAAAACTTCTGTAGGAAGAGGAAATTTATCATTTACTACTCTTAACTTGCCTAAACTTGCTATTGAATCTGCTTATGAAGCACAAGAAAAATTAGGATTAAAATTCGACTTAGGTATAAACAGTGAAAAGAATATGACATCTGCTTATAACAAAACTGTTAAGAAGATATTTATGAATAAATTAGAAGATTATGCAAGAATTGCAGCTACTCAATTATATGAAAGATATAAATTTCAATGTACTGCTGTTGCAAAACAATTTCCACTATTAATGTCTGGAATGTGGCAAGGTAGTGAAAACTTAAAACCTAATGACTCCGTAGAACCTGTACTAAAACATGGAACATTAAGTATTGGATTTATAGGACTTGCAGAATGTTTAATTGCCTTAACTGGTAAACATCATGGCGAATCTGAAAAATCTCAAGAATTAGGTATAGAAATAATATCTAGACTTAGCGAATTATGTGATGAGTTTTCTGATAAATATGACTTAAACTATTCTTTACTTGGAACACCGGCCGAAGGTTTATCTGGAAGATTTACAAGAATGGATAAAAAAGAATTTGGTATAATCCCTGGAATTACAGATAGAGATTACTATACAAATAGTAACCACGTTCCAGTATGGTATAAATGTACAGCTGAGCATAAAGCAAAAATAGAAGCACCTTATCATGCCTTAACGCCAGCCGGACATATATTCTATATAGAATTAGATGGAGATGCAACACATAATCCTAGCACAGTAGAAGCGGTTGTAAATTTAATGGACAAATACAATATGGGTTATGGCTCTATAAATCATACTCGTTCTAGATGTATGCAATGTGGGTTTGAAAATGCTGATGCAAACTTATCTAAATGCCCTCAATGCGGTAGTGATGATATAGATACAATTCAAAGAATTACAGGCTACTTAGTTGGTACAACTTCTAGATGGAATTCAGCAAAACTTGCAGAATTAAAAGATAGAGTTACACATACAGGTTTTAGTAAATAGTTTGTGATATTTGCCCCCCCTCATTTTATGTAAATTGACTAAATTGTAAAAATGTGGTATAATTAATGTGTATTAGGTAATATCCTATTATGCAAAAAAATTTATATGAAAGGAGAGAAACATTATGTCTTACAACAGACAGTTCGTTTCTCAGCAGCTCATATTAGAAGCTGCAAAAATTCCGGCTTCCCTTTGCTTCGGCAGAGAGGGAAAGAATGATTCCAATAAGGATTTTATTCTTGCATTCTTTGTAACTCGGTCAGATGATGAGCTCCGTGAAATATCGGATTTTGTCACTAAGAATTACAAGGAAGAAGAAGTTCTTGTATCCTTCTTCTTTAAGAAGAGCAATGGCAATTCTTACACCTTATCTTCGGATGAGATGAAATCTTTTGATTTTAAGAAGTGGCCCTACAAACTTTCGAAGCTCTGTACATCTTGGGATGAGCTCCGTGAAATTGATCAGGCTATTATGGGAATAACATTCACGCTGGATTAACTTTCTCTCCCTTGTTTTATAAAAAAACAGGGGGATTTCTTTTTTTCTTGACATTTGTGTTATAATAATTGTGATTTGCAAAGAAAATATATTTAAGAGGTGCGTTATGGATAATAGAAAATTAGAATTAGTTACAGATTTTTATGAATTTACAATGTCAAATGGATATTTAGCTAAAAGCATGAATAATGTTAATGCATATTTCGATGTGTTTTTTAGAGAAATTCCTGATGGCGGTGGTTATGTTATATTTGCTGGTCTAGAGCAAATAATTGAATATATTCAAAATCTACATTTTGATGAAGAAGATATTACTTATTTAAAAAGTACAAATAAATTCTATGATGAATTTTTAAATTACTTAAAAAATTTCAAATTTAGTGGAGATATTTGGGCTGTTCCAGAAGGCACTGTTGTCTTCCCTACCGAACCTTTAATTACAGTAAAAGCTCCTTTAATAGAAGCTCAGCTTTTAGAAACAATGCTATTGCTGTTAATTAACCATCAGAGCTTAATTGCAACAAAAGCAAGTAGAATAGTTAGTGCTGCAAAAGGACGTCCTGTAATGGAATTTGGAGCTCGTAGAGCACATAGTATTGATGCTGCAGTTTATGGAGCAAGAGCAGCAATAATTGGTGGTTGTGTTGGGACTTCTTGCACTCTTACAGCTCAAAAATACAATGTACCTGCAAGTGGAACTATGGCACACAGTTTTATACAAAGTTTTGACTCTGAATATGAGGCATTTAAAGCTTATGCAGAAAACTATCCAGATGATTGCACTTTACTAATTGATACTTATGATTCATTAGGCTCTGGAATTAATAATGCAATAAAAGTATTTGACGAAGTTCTAACTCCTATGGGATACAGGCCAAAAGCTGTAAGAATTGATAGCGGTGACTTATCTTACCTATCAAAAAAATTAAGAGTAATATTAGATAATGCTGGTTATAAAGATTGCAAAATCTGTGGTACTAACTCTTTAGACGAATATGTTATTACATCTATATTAGATGAAGGCGCTAAACTAGATTCTTTTGGTGTTGGAGAAAATTTAATTACAGCTAAAAGTAATCCTGTTTTTGGTGGAGTATATAAATTAAGTGCTATAGAAAAAGAAGGAAGAATAATTCCTAAAATTAAAGTTTCAAATAACACTATAAAAATTACTAACCCTGGTTTTAAAAAGACATATAGATTTTATGATAAAAAAACCAACAAGGCCCTTGCAGACGTTATCGCTTTACATGACGAAATTATTCCAGAAGATAATTATACAATTTTTGACCAAACTGCAACATGGAAAAAGAAAACTTTAACAAATTACACTATTAGACCTTTACAAAAAAAGATTTTTGAAAATGGTAATTTAATATACACATCTCCATCTTTAAAAGAAATTGCAGAAAATGCAAAAGCTGAACTAAATACTTTATGGAATGAAGTAAAACGTATGAAAAATCCTCATAAATACTATGTAGATTTATCTCAAGAATTATGGAACCTAAAAGATAGTATGTTACACAATTTATAAAGTTAAAAGCACTAGAATAGCCTAGTGCTTTGTTCTTTTTATCTACAATTCATTTGATTATTCATATAAAATTTTCGTTCTGCTAGTTTGTCTTGTACTCCTCTTAATGCTTCTCCAAATCTTTGGAAATGCACTACTTCTCTTTCTCTTAAAAAGCGAAGCGGATCTAATACATCTTGGTCATCTTTACATAAATCAATTAGCTTTTCATAAGTTGCTCTTGCTTTTTGTTCTGCAGCTAAATCTTCTTGTAAATCTGCAATTGGGTCGCCTTTTACAGCTAATACAGAAGCAGTAAATGGAAATCCAGCAGCAGCTTGTGGATATACTCCAACTCCATGATCAGTGTAATATGCTCCAAGTCCTGCTTTTTCTAATTCTTCTGCTGAGCATCCATCTGTTAGTTGATGAACGATTGTTCCTACCATTTCAAGGTGAGCAAGTTCTTCAGTTCCGTATATCGTTTAATATAGCTTTAGATTTTTGATCTGGCATTCCAAACCTTTGAGATAAATATCTAAGTGAAGCTGCAAGTTCTCCATCTGGTCCCCCATATTGAGATATTATAAATTTCGCTAAACGAGGATTTGGACATTTTATATTAATTGGATATTCTAAAACTTTATTATAGGTCCACATTAATAATTCCCCCTTTCCCAAGGCCATGGTTGTTCTAACCATCTCCATTTATTACATGGGTAAAAAATAGTAAGTGGCCCATACATTTTTTGATATTTGTCTTTTAAATCTTTTGTTTGCTTACAATATTCTCTATGCATACAAATAGCTCTTTGGTCATCTGGGTGTGTATCCAAATATAGTCCAAGTTCTATTATTGCAAAATCTAAACTTTTAATTTGGTCAATCATTTCTTGTCTTCGCATATCTCTTTCATTGCATTCTTTTCTTGTTTCTTCTTTTTCGCATTCTTTACAGTCTATCATTTGTTACACCCCTTTCCTATTGTATTTGCATTTCTAATAAACTCAATTTCTTCCATTGATTGTCCTGGCATATATGGACTTACTAGTTCTGGAAATATTGTTCCCATTTTTAAACCTACTGAAGGCAAAAAAGTTCTATCCATTGTTTGCCATGGTACATAACTTTGAGCAAACATTGGATTTGTAGGAAATGCATTATCTTCTTCATCAAATCCACATTCGCAGTTATCTTCTTGTAAAGCCATAGTATTTTGAACATAGTCACAAGTATCATCTATTAAATCTTTCTGATTATTGTTCACATTATTACAGCCACAAGCTCTGCACTGTGCATAATTTCTATACATCATCTATTCCTCCTTTTATAGTGTATATACAATATTTTATGATTATTTATTACAAAATGTGATAAAAAGCACTTAGAAATTTTTCTTCTAAGTGCTTCGGAATATATTATTAATTTTTATGTTTTTTTATTAGCATTGCTGTTATAATAATTGCTGCAACAGCTAGAACAGCCAATAGAATTAGTGCTGGTAATTTATTTTCTGTTTGTGCTTTTACAACATTTGAATTTATAAATACATTTATTTTATATTCTCCAGTTGTTACTCCATCTTCTGCTGTTACTATGATCTTAACTAAATTATCTCCTTGTTTTAAGTCTTCATTTCCCTCTATTACAAACGTAGCTTTTTCATTCTCAGTTTCAGCAGATACATCTAGTTTTGATATTTCTTCACTTACATTTATATTATAATTATAGATATTGCTTTGAAAAGATGGATATATATTAAATCCTTGAACTATTAATGATTTTAACCTAGTATTCATGGCTTCTTCGTTCAAAGTTTTTGTAACATTAATTGTATATGTTTTTGTATTACCTGCTTCCGCCTCTACAGTAACTGTTATATTGTTTTCACCTTCTTCTAGTCCTTTATTACCTTTAACAGTTACTGTTGCTTCAGAATCTTCTGGCTCTGCTATTACTTTAATATCTTCTACATCTAATCCTACAATTGCTGTATATGATGTAATACTCGCTTTAAATTCTGGTGCCAAATCTGTTCCTTCTAAAGCTAAACTCTTTAAGTTAGCATTTTCTGACTTTGTTTTAGTATTTGTGGTTTGTGATTCATAGCTTGGTCTGTTATTTCTTTCTGGAGTTGGTTTGTTAGAGTTGTTGTTTGTAGTTGGTTCTTCTTGTTTTGGCTCTTCTTCTTTTTCTGGCTCCTTTTCAGGTTTTTGCTCCGTGTTTCCTGTAACAGTGTTTTCTGTTGGTGGTGATACAATCTCTCCTGTGGTTGTATTACCATCTGTATCTACATCTGTTGCAAACACGCTAACATTTGTAATTAAACTAATTAATAATAAAATTAAAATAATTCTTTTTTTTAACATTTCTTTCTCCATCTTTATACTTTATATTTGTACTATTCCACCCATTACGGTATTTATATCTGCTTCTGTATCAGATAAGTCTGTAACCACTTTTGCTCCGCCTGCAATTACTACTTTATCTCCTTTTTGTAAAAAGCCTTCTTTTTTTAATGTGTCTATACCTAAATAAACTAATTTGTCTATACTATCTTGATGTGGGAAAAGTTTAGGTGTAATATTCCATGCTGCGCCTAGTTGTCTATATGTTGCTTCATTTTCTGTTATTGCAAATATTGGGCATTCTGGTCCAAAACTTGATAACATTCTTGAAGTATCTCCCGTATTTGTATATGCTATAATTGCTTTTGCTTCAATATTTGCTGCTAATGTACATACAGAAAAGTTCATATTAAATTTATAATCTAAGTTTTCTAAATTATAATCTCTATTTTTAAATCTTTTCCAGTATTTTAAAGAATTTTCTATTGTTAAAGCAACTTTATTCATTGTTTTAACGCACTCTACAGGATAAGCCCCTGTTGCAGTTTCTCCAGATAGCATTATTGCACTACTTCCATCATATATTGCGTTTGCTATATCACTAACCTCTGCCCTTGTTGGTTTTGAATTTGTTATCATAGATTCTAGCATTTGAGTTGCTGTTATAACTGGTTTTCCTTGCTTATATGTTTTCTTAATAAATTGTTTTTGATATATTGGAACTTGTTCCATAGGTATTTCCACACCTAAATCTCCTCTTGCTACCATTATTCCATCTGAAACTTCTAATATTTTATCAAAATTATCTATTCCTTCTCTATTTTCTATTTTAGATATAACTTTTATATGCTCTCCATTATTTTGTTTTAAGACCTCTTTAATCGCAAGAACATCTTCTGGTTTTCTTACAAAAGAAGCGGCTATATAATCAAATCCTGCTGTTATTCCATATTTTATATCTGCTATATCTTTTTCTGTTATACTTGGTAAATTTAAGATTAAATCTGGTACATTAATACTTTTTCTGTTAGTTAAGTATCCACCTTGTATAACTTCACAAACTATATCTTTATCTGCTATTTCTTTTACTTTTAGTTCTATTGTTCCATCGTTTATTAAAATTGTTTTTCCTACTGATACATCTTTGTATAGCTCTTTATATGTTATAGATACTTTTGTTTCATCTCCCAATTCATCTGCATTTAGTAATGTAAAAGTAGCTCCATTTTCTAATAAAACTTTTTTGTCATCTTTAAATTTTCCTATTCTTATTTCTGGGCCCTGTGTATCTAGTAAAAGTGGAATTGGTAATCCTAATTCTCCTCTAATCCATTTAAACACATTAATTCTTTCTTCTTGGTCTTGATAATTTCCATGCGAAAAGTTTATTCTTCCCACATTCATCCCTGCATTCATAAGAGCTTTTAAAACTTCTGGATCATCTGTAGCTGGTCCTAAGGTACACACTATTTTAGTTTTTCTCATCATATTCCCATTCCTCATTCTTTAAAATTCTTTGTGGATTCAAATTAGATATCTTTTCAAATCTTGAATCCCCTATCAATTTTTTTATTTTTTTTATGGCCTCTGGTACAAGTAAATATATTTGATTTGGCTTATGGCAGTCACTTCCTAAGAAGTCTACCAAATTATTTTTTAGCAGTTTTTTTACTGTTTTTTTAGCTTTATCTCCATATAAACCTAGTATACTAGCATAATTACATTGTATTAATGCACCTTTGTTAATATACTCTTCTACTAGTTCAGGATTTTCTTGAACACATTTATATCTTTCTGGATGAGCAATTATTGGTTTAATAGAAATACTTTCTAAAAAATACAACACATAATCTAAGTTCTTTACTGTTGAGCTAAGTGGCAATTCTATTAACATATATCTGCTATTAGCCAATGTTAATAGTTTTTTCTTTTTTATAAGTTCTTCCATTTGGCTTGATATATAAATTTCCATTCCTGAATGTAATTTTACATCAATTTCTTTTTTATCTAAAACTTCTTGTAATTTTTCTTTCCAAAAGACTAATTCTTTTGAATTAGTCTCATAACTGTTTAGCAAAAAATGTGATGTTAATATTATATCTGTAAATCCTATTTTTCTTGCTTCTTCAATCATTTCAAAAGTTTCACTTACACTTGATGAACCATCATCTACATTTGGAATTATATGTGAATGTACATCTATCATAACTTTCTCCTACTATTTATCCTTTAAAAATTCGTCTAATTGATTTAATATATCTTCCTTTTTAGCTTTTGTTATTCTAGAAGAATCATTTGTGTAAAACTCTCTTTCTGGTTCTTTTTTTCTTGGAGTATTTGACATTGCTGTTGAGCCGTAATAATAACTTGATTCATATTTTGCAACATTTACTGGTACTTTATTAATAACCACACCTGCAATTTTTCCCCCTACATTTTCTATATCTTTTTTTACCTTTGCCAAATTGTCTTTTTTGGTTGATTTGTGCGATGTTACAATTATAGTACTATCTACTATTCTAGAAAGTATTAATGCATCTGTAACAATTAGTCCTGGTGTTCCATCTAATATTACGATATCGAAAATGTCTTTTAGTTTATCTATCATATCTAAAGTTTTTTCTGATGCTAATAATTCAGATGGATTTGGTGGAACGTTACCACAAGTTATTAAGAACAAATTATCTACAGGTGTTGGCTTTACATAGTGAATAATTCCTTCTTTGTTTGATGCTCCTATCTCATCTATTCCAGATAAATAATTTGATAATCCTGGAATGTTTTCTACTTGGAACATTGTATGTAATCTTCCTTTTCTCATATCTGCATCAACTAATGCAACTTTTTTCCCTGCTTGGGCAAATGTTATTGCTAAGTTAGAAGAAACCCAGCTTTTACCTTCACCTGGCATTGTAGATGTTACTAATAATGTTTTTAAATCCTTTTGTGAATTCATAAATTGTATATTTGTTCTTAGTGTTCTAAAAACCTCTGCAACAGGAGATTTTGGACTTCTTTGAACTATTAATTCTCTTTTCATTATCTTCTACCTCCTTTTTTTCTGTTGTTTTCTATGTTATAGTCTGGTATAGAGGTTAAAACCATTAATCCAGTAGCCTTTTCAACATCTTCTTCTGTTTTTATTGTTGTATCTAACATATTTGCAATTAAGCAAACAATAACAGAAATAACTAGTCCTATAAATGCAAATATAACAAGATCTTTTGCATGATTTATATTGCATGGAACATCGCTTGCTTCTGCTCTATCCAAAACATATATATTGCTTATATTATAAATTTCTACTACTTTTTCACTAAATACTTTTGCAATTTCATTTGCTATTAAAGCAGCTTTTTCTGGGTCCGCATTTTTTACTGTTATTTCTATAAGTTCTGTGTCTGATACAGCTTTTACAGAAACATTTTTCTTTATTGAGTCCATATCTTTTTCAGACATACCTAAGTTACTAATAACTTTGCTTAATACTGATTTTCTTTTCATTATTTCGCTATATGTTGAAACTAATTTAGAATTTAAAGTTAAGTCTGTTTGAGTAATTGAACTATCTCCTGTTTTATCTACTGTTTTAGAGCTTTGTGCTAATATTAATGTAGTAGATGCTTTATAAACAGGTGTTAAATAAAAATATGAATATAAAACTCCAACTATTAATGCAATAATTGTGATAAGTAATATTTCTAATTTTCTGTTCCAAAAAATTAAAAACAATTCTTTTAGATCTAATTCTTCCATTTTTTCTCCCCTTCTTTTGTAAATTATTTTGGCATATTCTTCAAATATTATATATGTTTTAACAATATATTTGCAATAGTTTTTGTAAAAATATTTTGGTTTTAATCATATACTTCCACAGCTTTTCTTCAAATTTAAATCCTCCTTCTAATATAATTAACTAAAGCTTTATTGCTTTGTACAATTATATTAAAAGGAGGATTGAATTATCAATTATTGCATATATATTTATTTTTTATCATATTTATATTAAATTTACAAGAAAATTCGTTCGCCTTTTTTCGACAAAAATAGAGTTGTACATTTTAGCACAACTCTATAAATTCTATTTCTTATTAATCTCTTGCAAATAAATCTCTTGTGTATACTTTTTCTTTTACATCTTCTAAATCAGTATTCATTCTATTTGCAACTATAACATCAGAAAGTTTTTTAAACTCTTCTATATCTCTTATAACTTTGCTATTAAAGAATTCATCATCTTTTAATGTTGGCTCATATACCACAACTTCTATACCCTTAGCCTTTATTCTTTTCATTATACCCTGTATTGCACTTGACCTAAAATTGTCAGAGCCACTTTTCATTGTTAATCTATAAATTCCTACAATGCTTGGTTTCTTAGCTATAATAACATCTGCAATGTGGTCTTTTCTTGTAGTATTGCTTTGAACAATAGCACTAATTAAATTTTCTGGAACATCTTTGTAATTTGCTTTTAATTGCTTTGTATCTTTTGGTAAACAATACCCTCCATATCCAAATGATGGATTATTGTAGTGTGTACCAATTCTTGGGTCTAAGCACACTCCATCTATAATGTCTTTTGTATTAAGTCCTTTAAGTTCTGCATATGTGTCTAATTCATTAAAATATGCAACTCTTAAAGCTAAATATGTATTCGCAAACAATTTAACAGCTTCTGCTTCTGTTGAATTCATAAACTTAATTTCTACATTATCTTTTAAGCATGATCCTTTTAAAAGATTTGCAAATTCTTCTGCTCTTTTAGATTTTTCTCCCACAACAATTCTTGATGGATATAGATTATCATATAAAGCATGTCCTTCTCTTAAAAATTCTGGACTAAATATTATATTATCTATTCCATATTTTTCTTTCATTGCATCTATGAATCCAACTGGTATTGTAGACTTAACAACCATTGTTGTATCTATATTCATTCCTTTTACTTTTTGAATTATATCTTCTACACTAGAAGTATCAAAATAATTCTTTTCGTCATCATAGTTTGTTGGAGTACTAATTATAACAAACTTTGCTCCTTCAAAAGCTTCTTTATAATCTAAGGTTGCTTTCAAGTTTAATTTTTTTGTTTTAAAATACTCCTCAATTTCTTTATCCTCAATTGGTGAAATACGATTATTTATCATTTCCACCTTTTCAGGAATAACATCTAGTGCTACTACCTCATTTTTTTGACTTAATAATGTTGCTAAAGATAATCCAACATATCCTGTTCCAGCTACTGCTATTTTCATATTATTTCCCCCTAAATATATAAATCTTTATTTATTTTATACCATTCAACAAAATTTTCAATACCTTCTTTAAAAGAAGTTTTTGGATTATATCCTATTAATTTTTTTGCCTTTGAAATATCTGCAAAAGTTCTATCTACATCTCCTAGTTGCATTGGAAGTTGTTTGATTTTTGGCTTTACTCCAATAGCTTGTCCAATAGTATTTATCATTTCTTTTAGAGAAACCGGAGAGGAATTTCCTAAATTTAATATTTCATATACATCATTGTTGTTTTCTACATAGTTGCAAGACCTAATAATGCCATCTACAATATCATCAATATATGTATAATCTCTTGAAGTTGTTCCGTCCCCAAACATTGGTATTTCTTTATCTTCAAGCATTAATCTTGTAAACTTATTAATCGCTAAATCTGGTCTTTGTTTTGGTCCATATACTGTAAAAAATCTAAGCATTATAACATTCATATCAAATAATTTATGATAAACATGTGTCATAACCTCATTAGCCTTTTTAGTTGCTGCATAAGGACTAATTGCAAAATCAACTATCATGTTTTCCTTAAAAGGAACTTCTTTGCAATTTCCATAAACACTACTAGAAGATGCCATAACAAGATTTTTAACATTATGTGCTTTCATTTCTTCCAATATATTTTGAGTTCCCATACAATTAACTTCTTGATAAAGTACTGGGTTTTCTATGGAAGGTCTAACTCCTGCCATAGCAGCTAAATGCATTACTATATCAATATTGTTCTCTTCAAAAATCTTTTTAACTGATTCCCTATCTCTAATGTCATTTCTATATAGTTTAAAATTGGAATTCTTAATCAATTCTTTTACATTATTTTCTTTTATTGTAGGATTATAGAAATCACAAAAATTATCAATTGCAACTACTCTATTTCCTTCTTTAATTAATCTTTCACTTAAACTAGAGCCAATAAAGCCTGCCCCACCGGTAATTAGATATGTTTTCATATTAGTTTGTCTCCTTTTTTCTAAACACATTTCTTTTTATTATATCTAGTAAATCTTTTACATCCTTTTTATAAACAATTAAATTTATTGGAAGTACAACTATTAATGTTAAAATTAAAACCATACATGCATATTTTATCCATATAAGATAATTGGTAAATTCGTATGTTGGTAATAACTTTGATAGTAGCGTAACTACTATTAGCTGTATTGCTATTATTCCAAATCTAATAGTAGACTCACTTTGTTTTCTTTCTAATATATATTTATTTGTATGGTATACAAATTCTGCTGTTCTAATTAACATTGCGACTAATGTTCCTATTGCTACGCCAACTATTCCATATTTCCACACAAGTATTAAAGATATAAAAATATTAGAAATTGCTTCCACCCATGCTCCTTTTTGCGTTTCTTTAAAATGTCCTGCAGCTTTTACAAGCTCATTGTATGGTTGTCTTATAGACCAGATAAATTCTCCTAAAACTAAAAGAATTGCAAATATTGGTCTTATATAATTTGCATCTGTTATATTTAATGTATAAACGTATACGAATGGAACAATTAATAAAATTGTACATGTATACACACAAGTTACTATTGTATAAAAAAGTAATTCATATACATTAAAACTTTTATTTAAGTGTTCTTTTTCATTTTTTGCTAACATATCTCCAAAAGAGTCAGATACACCAAGTACAAATGACTGTATTAAAGCTTTAATTCCTTTAACAACAGAATAATATACTGAATAAACAGAAACTTCTATGATTGGTGCAAAAAAAGTTAAAATAGTTATATCTGTATTAGTATGTATAACAGAAGCTATATGTTGAGCTAGTCCATCCCATTTTTGTTTTAATTGATAATTTTTATCTGCATTTTTTAAATTAATATTATATTTTTTCTTTACATATATGTTTTGTGCTATTGGTCTTAATACAAATATTATACTACTTACCAATTTAACGACTTGTATATTTGCATTACATTTTATCAAAAATACAATTGCTATTGTATTTAATATGTATCCTATCATTTGTATAATTGATGTAATATATGTTTTTTGCTCTGCTTGCAGATATAGTTTGTATGTCATACCAAAATAATATTCTGCTAATGTGCTTATTGATATTATTAGCACAAGTGATAGAGTATACATGTATGCAAATTGACTACTTACAATTACTGGATAAACAACTGATAAAATAATTAAATATACAATAAATATCAATGCAATTATTCTAAAAAATTTTTCTGATGCTTTTAATATATTTTCTATTTGTTTTTTATCTTTATTTGCTATAGGTTTATACAATGCAGCTTTAATAACTGGTCCTATTCCGCGATTCTAGTAATGAAATATACGCCAAAAATTGTGTTATTGACGAGATTAGTCCATTTACATTTGAACCAAATTTAGTAATAATTAATTTTGGTACTACAAAACCACATATTAAAATAACACTTTGCAATAATAGTGATGTAATTATATTTAATATTGCTTTTTTACTTCTCAACTTTTTTCTCCTTCTTACTAAAGCTATTTAACAGAATTTTAATGAAAACTAATAATATCAAAAAATATGCAAAATATCTAATTCTACATATTACATAATCCATGCTATTCCTATGTATGTAAAATGAAATGTCAATACCTGACAATAAAAGAAATGTTTTTACAATTTGATTTCCACATTTACAATAATAATTATAAATTAACATTAATACTAGACATATTAAGATACTTATCACTGCCACCAAAATAATCCCACCATTGGCATAGGCTTCCCCTAAAATTGTAGATGCATTATTCGTTGTACTATATAAATCTTCTTGATAAATTACTGTAAAAGATATATTTCCATCTAGTTTGGTTAACCCTGGTATTATGTATTTTAAAGCAGTAAGATATGTGTTTTTATTTACTCTATAATCATTTTTTACAATGGTATTTAAATTTTTAAGTATTGCATTAGGTTCTGAAATTCTTATTGTCTTAGTATAGTAAGATATATTTGTCAATCTCTCCCAAACTAATTTGTAATCTTTATTAAATGCTGCAGTATATACACCTTTTATTGTAAAAACGAAAAAAATAAGTAAAATTATTTCAATAATAATTTTTCTATGTTTAGCAATAAACTTCCATAGCGTTTCATTTTTAGCAATATTTCTATGAAAATAATCGAAGATTATAGCAATAACCGTGATAACGCAAAAAGATCTATGCCCCAAAAGAAATGTTAATGCTAATCCCATAGTTGCAACAATATAAACATATGCTTTGTATTTTGTGTTTTTATTTGTAAATACATATATTGCCCAAAACATTGTAAACATTTTATAATATTCTTGTATTTTATTTGTATTATCCATTATTATTGTTTTATTATAATTATTACTAAAAATAAAATCTTTTAAACTAACTATAATGCTAATAATTCCAATAATACTTATTAATGTTACTACTTGTGCAAATTCTTTTTCAAATATATATGCATCTTCCTGCTTAAATTTAATATTTTTGTTAAAAACTTCTGAAAGAAAATATGCAAAAAAAATAGCAAGCAAGTTAACTATTAAAACAATGTATGTATTTTCATTTATATAATACCAACTCTCTCCATTATTTAGGTATAGTTTACCAATAAAGGCATTCATATAATATATTATTGAACTTAAAAAGAAAATAATGATAAAGTTAATTCTTTTAGCTGAAAACAAAATAATAATAAAAATAATTGTTGTTAGTATTATATATGTATTCACCAATTATTCCTCCCTTATCGCTTTTTTATTTTATATTACTAACTATAAAATCTTCCCAATTTTTATTAATTTTTCGTGGGCTTAATTCTTCTTTTATTGCTATAGCATTTTGTCCTATTCTTATTCTTTCTTTTTCATTTTTTAGCATATATTCTATTGTATTTTTCATTTCATTCATATTTTTGGTTTTTATGAGAATTCCATTCACCTGATTTTCTATTAAAAATTTTGCTCCTCCACAAGGGCAATCTGTTGAAATACACGGTAATCCTAAAGACATCGCTTCCATTAAAGCATTTGGCATTCCTTCATAATTGGATGGCAAAACAAATAAACTTGCTTTATATATCTTTTCTTTTATATTATCAACTTGTCCTGGCAGTAAAACTCTTTTTGTTAAATTTAGCTCTTTTATTTGTTCTTCTAACTTGCATCTTAAGCTTCCTTCTCCATAAATTATTAATCTGTATTCACTAAATTGTTTTGGTAATTTTGAAAAGGCTTCTATTAGCATTTTGTGATTTTTCTGTTCTTCTAATCTTCCAACTGTAACAATTATTTTTTCTCTTTCCCCATTATATGGTTCACATATAAACTCTTCATTTATCGGATTTGGTATAATAGCTGATTTCTTTTGTATTTTTTTACTAAAATATTCTTTTGCTTCTTGTGTTTGAAATACAAATCCATCTGCTAAAGGATATAAAATTTTCATTATAAGCCTATTTATAGTAGCTTTATATTCTATTTTTGGATCATTTCTCACAGATACTATTATTTTTAGATTTTTATTAAAAATTTTTAAAAATAAAATTCTATAACTAGGTTCTGGTAAGAAAGAAACTATTATATCAGGTTTTATTTTTCTAATTAAATAATTCATTTTTTTTAACCTGCTTATATTTTTTTTCAATAAATTTTTATCTGGTTTACCTTCATCTAAATTATATAATTTAATATCTTCTTTTAATTTATAATAATTATTGCTTTTTATGCTCGTTATTATTGATACTTCATTGTTTTCTATTAAATAATTACATAAATTTGAAGCTACTCTTTCAGCTCCTCCTTTTTCAAGACTTCCCAAATTAAATACTATATTCATATTTCTCCTTTATTATATGTTTCATTTAACACTTTTTTATAATTGTTAATATCATTCCACTCATCAAACTTCTTTTTAGAATTTATAGACAGCATATTTCTAAGTTCTGAATCTTTACTTATTTTTATTAGAGTTTGTACTATATCCCTATCATTGTCTAATATATAACCTGTTTTCTGATTATCTATTAGTTCTATTAATCCATCTGTTGAAGTTGATACTATTGGAACACCTAATGCCATTGCTTCTAATGCACACATAGGCGTTCCTTCATAACGAGACGTCATTAACATTACTTTTGAAGACTGTAATATTTTTGCAGGGTTATTTATGAATCCTAGCATATCTATATTTTTTTCTATATTTTTTTCTTTAATTATTTCTCTAATTTTTTCTTCTAAATCTCCAGTTCCCACTATGCAAACCTTAATATCTTTTTCTATATTACAAACTTTTTTTATAATTTCTACTAATCTTTCTGGATTTTTTTGATAAGTTAAACGTCCTAAATAAATAATATCATAACAATATGTATTATTATCTTTGTTAGCTTTTTCTATAATATTTTGTTTATTTATAACATTATATAAAACTGTACTCTTTTTTTCGATTATTTTCTTAAATTTGTACTGCTCTAATGCAGATTTTGATACCCAAAAAATATGTTTATATTTATAACTACAAATAGCATATATAATTGTTTTTAAATTAAAGCAATTCATACTATTATGATTTGCATGTATGTGTGATATGATTTCACATCTGTTGCTAAATCTACTTGCTATTACACTTGCTTTAACATCATGAGCATGGATAATATCTGGTTTATATTTTTCTATTATTTCTTTCAAATTTTTGTAATTTAATTTTTCTAGACCTATGTACTCTATATTTTCATTTTTTAACGTTGCTTCTATATTTCCTTTCGGTGAACAATAAGCCATTTCAATTTCGTCTTTAAATATTTTTATAATCTGGCAAACCACATTTTCTGCTCCTGAAAATTTTTCACTTGATAATAAATGCAATACTTTTTTTTTCATTTCTACCTCTTCAGTCTATTTTTGTTGATAGTTTTGTCATAATCCAATTTTTCATAGATTAATTTACAGTATCTCTATTTTACTATATATTTGTTCTAATTCCAATTTAACATTAGTTGTATCATATTTCTTTATATGCTCTTTGTTAAATTGCCCCATTTTTTTTCTTGTTTGTTCATTTTTTGAAAGTTGTAATATTAAATTTGATATTTGATTTATGTCTTGTATTTCACATAAATATCCGACCTTTTTTATCTTCTAGTAAATCTATATTTCCTCTTATTTTAGAAACTACACATGGTAATCCAGCCGCCATAGCTTCCATCATTGATCGTGGCAATCCTTCTCTATAACTTAAAGAAAGTAAAACATTTGATATTTTCATTAATTTAGGTATATCCATTCTGTATCCTAATATGTGCACATTGTCTACCAAATTATACTCTTTTATCTTATTATTATAATACTCTTTTAACTCTCCTCTTCCAACTAATAAAAGATGAATTTTTTTATTTTCTTTTACTAAATCATTCATAGCTTTTATAGACATTATTTGATTTTTATTTTTATTTAATTCTCCTACTTGTATTAAAACAAAGTCATCATCTTTTATACCTAAACTTTCTCTCAATTCATGTTTTTCTTCTTGTGTCATTTCATAATTAAATCTACTTTCGTCTATTCCTACTCCATGTATGAACATTACTTTTCCATTTTTTCGCAATTTAAATTTTTGTGCTGCTTTATAGTCTTCTTCATTCATAGTAACCAATATATCTGTGTACCTTGCTAATAATTTTTCTACATTTTTGTAAATAACATTATTTATTAGTGGTGCACCTTTATAAAAATGAAATCCATGTGCAGTATATATTACTTTAGGCACTTTCATTTTTTTTGCACAAATTCTTCCTAATACACCTCCAATTGGTGTATTACAATGCACTAAATCAAATTTTTCTTCTTTCATTAATTTTTGCATTTGTTTATATGCTTTAATATTTTTTAAATTAAACGGATTCCTTTGAAAATCTATATGATGCATTTTTATGTTATATTTTGTTTTATCATCTTTAAAATTAGAATAATTTGCACAAGTATGCACTTCATATCCTCGCTCTTGTAATACCTCTATTGATGGTACAATAAAATTAGTAAACTTTGTTGCTATATTACTTATTAGTAATGCTTTCTTCATTTTTTCTCTCCTTTGTTATATCATTTTCGACATTAGTGTAAATGTTTTCTTTTTTTAATACTGTATAAATTGTTTTGAAGAATATTTTTACATCCAATATAAAACTTATATTTTTTGCATACCAAGCATCTTTCATTCTTTTTTCTCGTACTGTTAATCCATTTCTGTAATATGCTTGTGTGTAACCTGTAATTCCGGGGCGAGCTAACATCTTTTCTTTTTCGTCATCTTTATATGTATCTAATGTTTCTTCTAAGCTTGCTCTTGGTCCAATTAAACTCATTTCTCCTTTTAATACATTTATAATTTGAGGTATCTCATCTAAACTTGTTTCTCTTATAAATTTTCCTATTTTTGTAACTCTATCATCATTCTTGGAATTATATGTACTTCCATCTTTATTTAAAATGTTAGGAGCATCTACTTTCATTGATCTGAATTTATACATTTCAAATATTTTGCTATTTTTTCCTATTCTTCTTCCTTTATAAAAAATTGGTCCTCTATCTTCTATTTTTATTAATATACCTATTACAATATACAATACCGTAAAAATAGGAAATCCTAGAATACTAATTACCAAATCTAACATTCTTTTTATAAATTTTTTATACATAATACCTTGTTCCTATTCTTTTTATCTTTTCATTGATTTCATTTTTTATATTAAGAGCTTTTTCTTTAGCTATAATTATATTAGGATTACTTACAACAACATAGCCACAACCATCTAAATTGTTTTTATATAAATTAACCTTATCTCCAATATTTAATTTGCAGATAATATCTCTTACATCTCTATCTTTTAAGTATTTCGAAAAGTCTGGTAGTTCTTCCACTACTCCTGGTGTAAAATTCATTATCCTGGTTGCAACAGCATTATGACATTTTTGTGTAAAATCAACTTTTTCATTTAATGATGCTTTTATAATATTTCCTATATAATCAATTCCTGTCGCAATTGGGATAATATGAGATCCAATTAAATTTCCTCCCATCCTTGCTCCTATGTCAACAATAAATACTTCACTTTTTTGTGTTATTAATATATCCATATTAACTGAACCAAAATTTATCTTCAAGGCTTTTATAGTATCTTTTACAACTTTTTTTATCTTTTCTTCTAATTTCTTATCCATTAAATATGAAATGCTATGTCCTAATTCAGCATAATAAGGAGGTTCTGTCATTATTTTTTCCATAATACCTAATACATAAATTTCATTTTCATATACAAATGATTCGACTCCATACTCATGTCCCAAAATAAATGTTTCTATCAAAACTTTATGAGTTAGCGAACTTTCAACTGCCTTTTTACAAGCTTCTTGTAATTCTAATTTAGTTCCAGCCTTATTTACTGCTTTACTTCCAGAACCATCACATGGTTTTACCATAACAGGATATTTTATTTGATTTTCTATAGTATCAAGTTGTTTTATATCAGTAACAAGAAAATGTTGAGGAGTATCATCTAATTTCTGTTCAAATAATTTTTTTCTCACTTCAAACTTGTTCTTTACTAGTTGAGCAGTTTCATAAGTAATTCCATTCAAACCCATTTTTCTTGCAATATAACTTGCTGTTAATACTCCATAATCAGTAGCAGCTGTTAATACTCCATCAATATTCATTTCTTTTGCATATTGTAGACATTCTTCTTGATTTACAATGCTTATAATTCTATAATAATCTGCATACTTAAAACCAATTGCATCTTTGTCGCCGTCAACTACTACTGTTATATATCCTAATTCCCTTGCTCTTTTTATGACATACATCTGTAATAGTCCTGCTCCTATTATCATAACTTTTTTCATATTTACCTCAATTCTTTTTGCATTAATTTTACCTTAAATCTTCTAGTAGGCTTTTCTCCAATAATTTTATATCCATTTTTTTTATAAAAATTAATCGCCTTAATACTTTTTTCATATACATCTAGATTAATTAATCTAATTGCTTTTTCCTGTGCATATTTTTCGATAAACGTCAAACATCTGGTACCTATACCTTTACCAGAATATTCTGGTAAAATGGTCAATTTTCCTAAATATATACCTTCATCTTTAACCGTTAATATAAAATTACCCACTATACTATTGTTTATTTTCACTATATAAACTTCTTTGCTTTTGATATCCTCTTCTATACACTTTTTTTCATAGTATGGTATCCAATGGAACATTCCTTGCTTTGCCATATCATCTGCACAAGATTTTATATTATTATATATATAATTTGTATGTTCAATTTTTGCTTTTTCAATTTTTATATTTTCCATAACTTTTACCTTATATTACCTTTAAATGTTTCAATTATATAATCTACCTCTTCATCACTTAAAAGTGTATGTAATGGTAAGGTTATTTCATTTTTATACATTTCATATGCATTTGGGTAATCTTTTATACCGTATCCCAAATTTTTATATGCAGTCATCATTGGTAATGGTTTATAGTGAACATTTGTAGTAATTCCTTGTTCTGCTAATCTATTTATTAGTTCATTTCTTTGTTCTTCATTTTTTCCTATTAATCTCACTAAATATAAATGTCCTGAGGATTGTCTTTCAGTATTATAATGGTCTAGCACTTGAACATTTATATCCTTAAAGCCATGATTATATTTACTTATAATTTCTCTCCTTCTTGCAAGCAAAGCATCATACCTTTTTAATTGAGCTAGCCCTATTGATGCCATTATATCTGTCATATTGCATTTATATCCTGGAATTTTGATATCATATTCCCATTGTCCCGCTTTATTTTTATTTAAAGCATCTTTATTTTGTCCATGTAATGACCATAACATAAATTGTTTATATAGCCATTCATTGTCGATTCCATCTATGCTTTTCCATGTTGTAGCACCACCTTCTGCTGTTGTCAAATTTTTTACTGCATGAAAGGAAAAACTTGTGAAGTCTGCAATGCTTCCACTCATTCTATTTTTGTCCTTTGCACCAAATGAATGAGCAGCATCCGCTATTACAGCAATTCTTCCTAATTTCTTTTGAATTTCGTTTGAAGGTTTGAACTTTTCTTTATTTTTTTTAACAATTTCGAAAATTTTATCATAGTTAGCTATAATTCCTGCTATATCGACTGCAATAATTGCCTTTGTGTTTTCTGTTATCTTTTCTTCTATTAAATCATAGTCCATTTCAAAAGAATCTTTTTTACAGTCCACAAATACAATTTTTGCACCCACATGGTTTACAACGCTTGCTGATGCTGTGTATGTATATGCTGGAACTATCACTTCATCCCCTTCTCCAATTTCTAATATTCTTAATATCAATTCTAGTCCTGCAGTATTTGAATTTAGGCAAACTGCCTTTGGAGTTTTGCAATATTCTGCTATTTTATTCTCAAACATTTTCGTTTTTGGTCCAGTTGTAATCCACCCTGATTTCAATGTGTCTACAACTTCTTGTATTTCTAGGTCTGTTATGTCTGGTGGTGAAAATGGTATTAGTTTCATTTTAAATTCCTTCTCTCTAAGCAGTTGCAACTTCTGCTTTTGTTTGTTTTCTTTTTGTCTTTTCTCCTAGTTCTTTTCTTGAATTCTTTATAGAAGTATTTACTTCTTCTGGTTCGTGATATGTTGGTACTATTTTTTTCATTATTTGTCTTATTTTTTCTTTTTCTATATTTTCGTCTTGTATTATTTCTTTTAATATAGCTATTTTCTCTTCTAATTGCTTTTCTGTTACATCTTCTATATCGCCAATAAATATTTTATTATGTGCTGTTGTTTTTAAACCTTCTCCTTGCATTAAAAGTTCTTCATATAATTTTTCTCCTGGTCTTAATCCTGTTACTTTTATTGGTATATCTACATCTGGTTCTAGTCCGGATAGTTTTATAAGTGATACTGCTAGGTCATATATTCTTACAGGTTCGCCCATATCTAAAACAAATATTTCTCCACCTTTTGCATAGCTCATTGCTTGTAATACTAGTCCCACAGCTTCTGGTATTGTCATAAAAAATCTTGTTATATCTTTATGCGTTACTGTTACAGGTCCTCCCATTTCTATTTGTTTTTTAAATAGTGGAAGTACTGAACCATTACTACCTAAAACATTTCCAAATCTAACTGCTGCGAATTCTGTTTTGCTTGTTTTATTTTTAGCTTGTATTATCATTTCGCACATTCTCTTGCTTGCTCCCATGATGTTTGTTGGATTTACAGCTTTATCTGTAGAGATTAATATAAATCTTTTAACATTATATTTATCTGCACAGTTGGCTGTATTATATGTTCCAAATACATTGTTCTTTATTGCTTCTAATGGACTTATTTCCATTAATGGAACATGTTTGTGTGCTGCTGCATGAAATACTAAATATGGTTTATATGTTTCAAATACTTTTTCTAGTCTCTTTTTATCTCTAACGCTTCCTACTACTGGTACTATGTCTATGTTTTTGTCAAAGTGGTTTTGTCTTAACTCCATTTCGATATTATATAAATTGTTTTCATAAATATCGAATATTACTAAAGTTTTTGGGTTGTATTTAACAATTTGTCTACATAGTTCTGAACCGATTGATCCCCCTCCACCGGTTACTAAAATTGTATTGCCTTTTATTAGTTCTCCTATTGATTCATTATTTAATACTATTTGTTCTCTTCCTAATACGTCTTCTATTTCTACATTCCTTAAATTTTGTATTAGTGTTTTATTTTTTATGATGTCTGTAATTCCTGGTAGTATTCTTATTTTTGCACCTGTCTCTTGGCAAATATTTAATATTTCTTTTTTGTTTTTGTTATCTATATTTGTTATAGAAAAGAATATTGTATCTACATTGTGTTCTTTACATACTTCTAATATTTTGTATCTATTCCCTAATATTTTCTTACCTGAAATTATGTAATTTTTCTTGTTAGGGTTGTCATCTATAAGTCCTACTATATTGTACATTCCTTTCATAGATGTTTTTAATGCTTTTAAGATTTCTCTTGCTGCTTCTCCACCACCAATTATTAATAGGTTTTTCTTTTCTGTTTTTACATTTGTTTTTTCTGGTGAAATTGATGTTAGTATAAATCTTATAATTACTCTATAAGCTACTACTGCAACAGCTATTATTATTGTTGCTAGTCCTACTTTTTTGTAGCTTAATATTGGAATTCTTGTTATTAGGCCTATTAAAAATACTAGCATTCCAGAAAGCATAGAAAGTAATATGTATACTATATAATCTTTCCCGTTTTCATATCTTGTTATATTTTTGTATATATTAAATATTCCAAATATTATTTCATATACTACTAGTGAAATTAAAATTGTATTTGATATTATGTCTTTATATTTATTTGTAAAAAGTGCCACATTATCTGTTGTTAGGTATGCTGTAACTAAATATGCTGATGCAATTATTAGTATATCAATTATAAATAGTAGTACTGCTCTATATTTACGTATTGACTTCATTTAAAATCCCCCAGTTTTAAATTTTATCTATATCCTGTTTTTTGTATTATTTTATTGCTTATTTCTTTTACTTTGTCTGTTGGTACATAATCGTCTTGTGCAAATAGTTCTTTATGCAATTGGCTTACATTCTTTTCTAAGTTTATTGGTGGTCCATACCATACCCCATTCAGTGTTATTCCTTTTGTTTCGTATGGCCATCCTTTGCTATCTACAATTGAGTATGATGCTATTTGTGGTATTAATGTTAATATGTCTGATTTTGTTATGTTTGTATATACTTCTGGTAATACTTTATCTAAAACATTATTTAAGTCTGCAACGCTCATCTTTTTAGCCTTATTAAATACTTCTGTTAGTACTGTTCTCATTCTTTCTGTTCTTGCATAGTCACTATCTATTTTTCTTATTCTTCCATAAGCTAGAGCTTGCTCTCCTGTAAGGTTATATGTCCCTGCAGATTTTATTCCTGGTATTTGTGATGCTTCTGCTGATGTTACTGTTATTTCAACTCCGCCCATTTTATCTATTATGTCTTTTGTAGATTCAAAGTTTACTGTTACAAATTCTGTTATGTCTAAGTCTAAATTTGTATTTAGTGTGCTCATTGAAAGAGCAGCTCCGCCATAAGCATAAGCGTGATTAACTTTATCTAATCCATATTTAGATATTTCTAGATATGTATCTCTATATACAGAAACTAATTTTACTTCTTTTGTGTTTTGGTTTATACTTGCTATTATTATACAATCTGTTCTGCTTCCACTATAAGTGTTTTCTCTTGTGTCTATTCCAAAGATTGCTATGTTTCTATATTCTTTTAGGTTTTCTTCTACTCCTGCTGATATTTCTATATCTTCTTTTGATATTTTTTCGTAATTTATTTTATTTAGCTTTGTCCAAATAAAAATGCCTATTGTGGCAGTTATTACTAAAATTATAGCTATTATTATAACTAACGCTTTTATTACTTTTTTCATTTAAATACCTCTTATTTGTTTTTTCAAAATTTTACAGTTTAATTATATATATTTAGACATTTTTTGTCAATGAATTAATAAATAAAAACTGCCAAATTTTAAATTAATCGGCAGTCTTTCTTAAATTATTTTTTTATTGTGTTATCCATTTTATTAAATTCATATTTGCAGAGTCTAATAACATTTCATGCTTTGGCATTACTCTAAATGTGTAACCATAGTTTCCACCTGTTTTTAGTTCTATTTTTGCCTCAAATGTATATTCTCTTTTTTCGTCATCGCTTGAAACTAAATCCATTGGTATTATTCCTATTTTTTCTATTGTTCCATTATCTAGTATCTTTCCGTAGTATGCTTGTGCTTCTATGTTTTCTACATTTATATTTGGTAATGTTACTATACAAGAAACTTTTATGTTATTTCCTGCATCTATTGATATATTGTCTAGATTATTTACTTGTGCAATTTTTATGTCATCCCAATTTGCGTAAAGTTGGTCTTTTACTCTATTAAAGTCTGTAACTAATTCTAAATTACTAAAGTAATTATTTGTTATATTACATAGTGGTATGTATAGTTGTTTTGTATAATCTACAAGCATTCTTGCTGTGCTATAGTTTCCTCCTGTTGAGATTATAGAATTTTTCATTAATGTCAACCATTCTTTAGAAATACCGTCTTGTTGTTTGTTGTAGTATGCTGGTATTACTTTGTTTTCTAAAGTGTTGTAAATACTTTCACTATCTGCTTTATCTTGTTCTTCATAAGACATATATTCTGCGTTTGTTCCAATTGCCCAACCATTTTTTTGGTTGTATCCTTCTGCCCACCATCCATCTAGAATGCTAAAGTTAACTACTCCATTTACAGATGCTTTTTCTCCACTTGTTCCTGATGCTTCCATTGGTCTTCTTGGATTGTTTAACCATACATCTACACCAGAGATTAAGTGTCTTGCTACATTTATGTCATATCCTTCTAATAAGAATATTTTGCCTTTAAATTGTGGCATCATAGATATTTCGTGAATTCTTTTTATTAAGTTTTGTCCTTCTATATCTTTTGGATGTGCTTTTCCTGCAAATATTAATTGAACTGGTCTTGATTCATCATTTAATATTTGTGTTATTCTTTCTAGGTCTTTAAATATTAGTGTTGCTCTTTTATATGTTGCAAATCTTCTTGCAAATCCTATTGTTAAGGCATTTGGATTTAGTTTTGATGTTATCTCTCTAATTTGGTCATAATGCATTCCTGCATTTTTTAGTCTTGCTGTTACATTATCATTAACTAGTTTTAAAAGTTTTTCTTTTCTTATTTGGTGCTCTTTCCATAGTTTTGCATCTGGTATATTGTTTATTCTTTCCCATGTTTCGTTTAAGTATATTTTATCTTGCCAATATGGTACTAGGTATTCGTTATATAACTCTTTTAAGTTTGGTGCAAGCCATGTGCATGTATGAATACCATTTGTTACGTATGTAATTGGTGATTCGTTTGGTGCTATTTCTGGCCATACATCTCCAAATAGTTCTCTTGAAACGGCTCCATGTAGTTTGCTTACTCCATTTTTCTTTCCAGCTATTTTTAAAGCTAGTATTCCCATGTTAAATGTTGTTTTGTTTTCTTCGTTTGGTTTCATTCCTAATTCTAAGAATTCTTCTTTAGAGATTGCTAATGAATCCCAAAATCCATCAAAGTATTTTTCTACTAATTCTATTGGAAATATATCGTTTCCTGCTGGAACTGGTGTATGTGTTGTAAATACTGTTTTTGCACTTACTATATCTTTTGCTATTGGGAATGATACCTTTTTTTCTGCTATTATATTGCTTATTAATTGTAATACTAAGAAAGAAGAATGTCCTTCGTTCATATGGTATACAGTTGGATTTATTCCTAATGCTTTTAGTAGCATTACACCACCCATACCTAGAACTATTTCTTGTTGAATTCTCATTTCTTGATCTCCACCATATAGTGCTGATGTTATGTTTCTGTATTCTTCTAAGTTTTCTGGAATTTCTGAATCTAATAAGTATAGTGTTACTCTACCTACTTGTATTTTCCAAACTTTTAAATATAATTTTTTCTTTGGCATTTTTACACTTATCATTAAATCTTGCCCATCATGGTCTTTTACTGGTACTATTGGTAGATTGTTTATATCAATACTGCGATATTCTGTTTCTTGTGCTCCTATTCTGTTTATTTTTTGATAAAAATATCCATTCTTATATAGCAAACCTATTGCTATTAGAGGAATTCCTAAATCGCTTGCAGATTTTAAATGGTCGCCAGATAAAATTCCAAGACCTCCTGAATAAATAGGAAGTATTTCATCTAATCCATATTCTGCTGAAAAATATGCAATTTCATCACTTTTATTTTCTGGGAAATTTTTTCTAAACCAAGTGTTTTTACTGTCCATATAGTCTTCAAAATTTTCTACATTTTTGTTATATTCCTTTAAGAATTCAGGATCTTCTGCAATTTTTTCTAACTTTTCTTGGTCTACTAATTTTAAGAATTTAACTGGGTTCTTTCCGCATTGCTCCCATAAGTCTATATCTATTGTTTTAAATAGTTTTAAAAATTCTGTATTCCATGACCACCATAGATTATTTGCTATTTCTGATAATCTTTCTATTTTTTTTGGCAATTGTGGATTTACCGTTATTTTATTAAATACGTACATTATAAATGTACCTCCTTTGTATTTTAAAATTTTTTCTTATGTCTTGTCGCAATATAATAATTATCTATGATAATCTTTTATTTGTCAATAGAATTTGCCTCTACTTTTAAGTTCTGTTTGTTTTCTTTGTTTTTAATAGAATATTTGTCTTTAGGATTATATAATGCCATTGTAATATATGCTATTAATAGTAGTATACTATTTACTGAATATAGTGTTATTGAAAAAACGGAAAAATTTTCAGGCATGCATCCTGTGTCATATGCCAAACTGACCATTAACATAAAAGCTGTATTGTATGTTAATATTCCTGGAACAGCACAGGATATACCATCATATATATTAGCTTTCTGTATTTGTGTTTTATTTTTAAAGCTCTTATCAATAAATTTACTAATTAAGGACATTGCAGCAGTATTATTTGATACCATAATAACTGATAAAATAATAGTCAAAACAGCTAAGCAATTAGTTTTTAGAGGGCTATCGCTTTCATTAACTTTTTTCTCAGCAATATTCTCTAGCATTTTATTTGGAATAAATCCTATCAATATAAATAGGAAAATCCAAAAAATAATAACTCCAAAAACTCCTTCTATTCCAGAAATAATGCAACTATTTTTGCTGAATAAATCCATAATATTAATAAATCCAAATATTATGCCTATAAATATTGCATATGCGTCACATATTAATAAAATAGAAATCATATCATATTTTTTTATTAGCAATACAATCATTAGTATAAAGGTTGATATCATTATTAATGGTTTTAGAGAACTACTAAATGTCATATTAATAGTTGTATCTGTAATTAAAACTTGTCCCAACACAATGTAAATTATACTTGATAAAACTAAGCATGCCAATGAAACCTTTACTCTCTCTTTTAAAGTGTCATACAAATTGGCTTTCATAGTTGTTACTGAAATTATAGTTGTATCGGATATCGGTGATAAGTTGTCTCCAAAGAAACTTCCACATACTATAGCACCTAATATTAGTGCTGGATTGCAATTTATAGAAGCCGTCAATGGTAAGAAGATTGGTACCGCCATCGAAATTGTTCCCGTAGATGTTCCAATGCATGTAGATATTATGCAGCAAATTATAAATATAATAGCTGGCAAAAATTTCACACTAATTCCCACCTTCATAGATAGCAGCAAAAATGCATTTGATATTCCTGTATCTTTCAATATATTAGACAAAATTCCTGCTAATATAAAAATTAAAATACAAGTTAATAACGAATTATTATTTAAGCTTTTTACACATTTTTCTCCAAATTTTTTTTTATTCTTTGTTAGTACATATGATAGTAATATTGAAAAAAAACCGCAAATCCAAAATGTCTTTAATGATGCCCTTTTCTCAATAACCATAAAAAGTATACTGACAATTAAAAATAAAATTGGTATAAAAACCGCCATGTTTCCAAAATGAAATTCACTTTTTTCTTTTAATTCATTTTTCATATTCTTCTCCATATTCTACATTTTTTATTAAATTATTATTAAAGGGACAAACAATTCCTCTTTAGTAATTCCTGCATGCTGAGATACAAACTTTTTGCAATTTTTATTGCTTCTAAAATACTTGTTTGATATAGCTAAAGCTACGAAATCTCCTATTGCCCCTTTAAAATATTTGTTTTCTTTTCCTTCTCCAAATATTTGTTTATTTATTACCTCGTCTTTAGTATATAAAATAAAGTCTTTAGCAAATTTTTCATTAAATATTTTTTTAAACTCTTCTTTTTTGTTTTCTTTTACGAAAAAAGCACACGCTCTTGATTCTATTGAAATATCTAATCTTAACGTATTTAATATTTCCGGATAGTCTGTAAGAAATATTGGAGTTGAATCAATATGTCCATGGTCCGCAACCACCATCACAGTGGCATCAGTTAAGCTGTCTGATAATTTCTGTATAGTAGCATTTAACTTTTTTATTATGCAATGTGTTTCTTCACTTTTGGTTCCGTATTTATGTATAATTGCATCTGGTTCTTCACAATACACATATGTAAAGCTTTTATTATATTTCTTGCAAATATCTCTCACTTTTTTCATCGCATCTTCAAAATTTTCATATTTATTCTCTCCGAACGGAAACATTTCTTCTACATATACATCTTTATTTTTCATCTTTATCAAGTCAAAAATACTTTTATATGCCAATTTCTTCTTTGCAACATTATATTTTTCTGCTTTATTATTACTATCTTTTAAGTTGTTTGTAAACAAAGTCACAATTTTGCCAATATCCTCAAAATAAACATCCCATCCTATCCAACCATGTTCAACAGGATTCAAACCGCTCATTAATGTAGTTGTAGCTGCAGTAGTGGTAGTTGGAATCACAGAAAAAATATCTTTTTTCTTGTTTTTTATTAGAAATTCATTTTTGTTTAAGTGATAATTAAGTATATTTGTACCTAATCCGTCTAGCAGAATTAATATTACATGATTTGAATTTTTCTCTATTAATTGTTTATCTAAATATTGTAATGAATTATGAAACGTATCTACCTGATAATATTTTAAAATTGAATTACTTAAATTTGTTAAGCACTTATTATAAATATTCAAATCTAAATTACACATTATTTTTTCTCCCAACCACTCATTTTTTTATTAGTTTTACTTTTTTAACCAACGTTAAAAATAGATATTTTATCTACTTATTAAGTCTTCTTCCTTTTCATCTCTTTCATCCATTTTATTAACAATAAATTTTCCATCACTATTTCTAATAATTTGAACTTTTCTTCTTTTTAAAGCTATTTCTGCCATCTTGACAAGTTCCATATCTTTTTCAATGTTTCCTTTAACAAAATCACCAATTAGTTTTTTACTTTGTGGATCTTGATAAACAATTTTTTCAATAATTTTTCTATATTTTTCACCTAATTGGCTCTTTGGAATTTCATATATTTCTTCTATATTCTTTATGAAGAATTCGCATAAAAGACCTTTAAAAACTCTTTTATCTTCTAGTGATAACTTTGGGAACATCTCTATCATGTTATCATATATAGTGGTTTCTTTTAATTGTTTTTGTGGTTTCCAATGAATATATTCATAATCTGAGTAATCTTCATCTTCTCTAAATATCCCCTCTTCTTTCAATCTGTTCTCTATGTCTAAAACTATTTCAAGGATTTGTCCTCTTCTTCTTCTAATATCCTTTTCTGAAATCTCTGCTATTTTCATGCATTCCCCTATTTTAGATTTAATTTCTTTCGGACAGTATGGTAAACTTTCAATCATCGCTAGTCTCCATTTAGGATGTGGTGGATATCTATTATTATATACAAAAACTAAATCTAACATGTTTTCCATTCCTTGATTTAACAATTCTTCTGCATTAAATTCAAAACCTCTTTCAATAGCTCTTATTGGGTTGATTTTTACACTCCAGTTTATTCTTGATAATAAATGTGCCAAGAATTCTTTTCTGTGTTCTGGAGTCATTATGGTTTTTTCTTTAATTAAATTAGCAATCTTTCCATTTCTATCAAATATTATTTCTGAAGCATATGCATAAGCTTCTTTTTTTGTATCAGCCCATTCATTTTGTTCTTCTTCTTTTAATAATTGTTGGTGCAGATTTACCTCCATCATACTTTCTTTTCCATTATCATCATCTACAGGTATATAAAATGAAAATGGTTGTAACCAGTCTGGCAAATTTTCTCTATCTCCATTTATAAAAATTCCTATATCAATATCAGAAAATTCATCTATAAAATTTTTATATTCAGTATTAGCTAGTCCTCCTAGATATACTATTCCCTCAACTTCAGGACATTTCATTAGTTCTTCTGTAAAGTTTTTCATTCTTTCTCTAATCTTTGGTTTTATATTTTTCGTTTTTATACCCTGAATCATATTTATAACTCCTTATCTAGACTCTTCAACTTCCTTTTCTTTTGGAGATTTTATAATTTTTTCAATTTTTATTCCGTTCTTAGTATCTTTGACCAGTATCCCCCTTCTTTCTAATTCATTTCTAATATTATCAGCTTTTTCCCACTCTTTATGTTTTCTAGCTACCTCTCTTTCACAAATCAACTTTTTGATATCCACATCTAAGCTGTCTCGTAATTTTCTTTCGGCTTCTTCTTCTCTTTTTAGAATTTTTTCCATGGAAATATCTATTCCCATAACTTCATCCATTTCTCCTATTAAATCTGCATATTGTTTTGACTTTTTGTCTTTTCTAGCAATTTCCCAAATTATACTTAATGCTTTAGGAGAATCTAGATCATCATTCATTGCATTTATAAACTTTTCTCTATAGCTATCTATTTCTTTTTTATCTACATTGTTATTTGAAGAATAATGAGCTTTAACGCAATTTCTCAATCTGTCCAATCCTTTTTGTGCTCCTCTTAATCCCTCAAATGTAAAATTCAATTTTCTTCGATAATTTGAATTTAGGCAAAAATATCTATAATCCAATGCATCGAACCCTTTTTCCTCTAAATCTGAAATTGTATATACATTTCCTAAACTTTTAGACATTTTTCCATTATCTACAAGCAAAAATTCGCCATGCATCCAATAATTTGCCGGAATTTTTCCTGAATATCCAATGGATTGTGCAATTTCATTTTCATGGTGTATAGGAATATGATCTACTCCCCCCGTATGTATATCAAATTGTTCTCCAAGATATTTGTTGCTCATTGCTGAACATTCAATATGCCATCCAGGGTAACTTTTGCCCCAAGGGCTATCCCATTGCATTATATGATTTTTAGGAGCCTTTTTCCATATTGCAAAATCAAATGGGTTTTTCTTTTCTTCATCAACTTCAACTCTAGATCCTGCCTTTTCTCCTTCTAGTTTTTTCCCCGAAAGAATACCATATGATGATAATTTACTTATATCAAAATATAAGCCTTTGCTTGTTTCATATGCGTATCCATTATCCATTATTTTTTGAACATATTCTATCATTTCTGGTATATGGTCTGTTGCTTTAGCTATTATATCTGGTTGTCTAATATTTAACTTTCCTAAATCTCTCAAAAATGCTTTTGTATAAAAATCAGCAATTTCGTATGGACTCTTATGTTCTTTTTCTGCTGCTTTTTGCATTTTATCTTCTCCTTCATCGCTATCTGAAGTCAAATGTCCAACATCAGTTATGTTCATTACGTGTTTTAAATTATATCCATTTTTTCTAATTGTTTTACTTAATATGTCCATAAATATATATGTTCTTAAGTTTCCTATATGAGCATAGTTATATACAGTTGGTCCACAAGAGTACATTTTTATCTCATTTTTGTCTATTGGTTCAAATTTTTCTTTTTTCTTTGTCAAAGTATTATAGAAATCCATGACTTCACTCCTTTTCTTTGAATTTTAATAACTTATATGTGAAATATTAGCATATTTTACATAATTTGTAAACATGTTTTTTAAAAAATTACATTTGCCCCTACTTTTTTATAGTTTTCTATTGCTCCTAGTGCACATATAAACTCTGGATTTTCTGGAATAATATAGTTTACATCATGTAATTTTTCTAGTTTTTTTATAACTTCTTTTAGATATGGGTGTTTTGCCATACCTCCAATTATTACAATGTCTTTTACATTATCATTTTTGCATAAAAATGCAGACATTACTCCAACGGTTTCAAAAACTAAGTTTGATATTCCTAGTAAAATATCGCAAGAGCTTGCCTCTTTATTCAATTTTCCAAAGTTTGATGATGTAATATCTTTTGGTAAATTTGGTATTTCTTGTGTTGTAATATCTCCTATTTGCAAATCTACATTTTTTATATTTCCTTGGTTACACTTTTTTAAATATTCTTCAAATGTAGCTTTTCCAAATAGTTTTTCTGCTAGTTTATAAAATGTGCCTCCACCAACTCCGACTTCCTCCTAAGTGTTTTATTTCGTTATTGTTTGCTTTTATAAATGCCGTTCCTGTTCCTATTGAAGCAACTATAACATTTTCTTTGTTTGAAGCTGTTAGTCCTCCTAAGCCAATTGCTTTAAATTCATCTATATATAGAACAGGAATTTTTAAAAATTCCTGTTCTTTTATTGTGCCTATTCCTGTTATAATTATTACTTTAATGCTTAGTGGCTCTATGTTATTATTTTCTATAAATCTTTTTAATAATTTTTTTGGTTCTTCTTTTTGGTAAATGTTTTTGTTTATTATTTTATTGTTTTCATCTACTTCTATAATTTTTGTAGTAGTGCTTCCTAAATCTGCACAAATTATATGCATTGTAATGTTCCTCCAAAGTTATATTTTTCTAGGTCCGTCTCCTATTTCTACAGCATAAAAATCTGCTTCATATCCTATTTTGTCTTTATAACTTTTTCCTACATTTTTTATAAAGTCATCTACTTTGTCTGATTTTACTATACTTACTGCACATCCTCCAAAGCCTGCTCCTGTCATTCTTGCTCCTATTACTCCATCTTGTTTTAAGCTTTCTTCTACTAGTGTGTCTAATTCTTTTCCTGTAACTTCATAATCGTCTCTTAAAGAGTTATGTGATGCTATCATTAGTTTACCAAAAAGGTCTATTTTATTTTCTTTCAATGCTTTTACAGCTTTAATTGTTCTTTGGTTTTCATATACTGCATGTTTTGCTCTTTTTTGTCTTGTTTCGCTTTTTATTAAGTCTTTGTTCTTCTCAAATTCTTCTTCTGTAAGTTCTCCTAATGATTTTATGTTTAATTTTTGTTGTAATTCTTTTAGAGCTTCTTCGCATTCTGCTCTTCTTTCATTATATTTAGAATCTCCTAATCCTCTTTTTTTGTTTGTATTCATTATTACTATTTTTGCATCTTCTAGTTTTACTGGTGCATATTCATATTTTAAATTTGATGTGTCTAAAAAGACTGCACAATCTTTTTTCCCATTTGCAATTATAAATTGATCCATTATTCCACAATTTACACCAATGTATTTATTCTCTGCTTTTTGTCCTAGTAATGCTATTTTTGTCATATCTACATCTAAGTTAAACAAATCTTTTAATACAAATCCTGTTAACACTTCTATTGAAGCTGATGATGAAAGTCCTGCTCCATTTGGTATTGTTCCATAATATACAATGTCAAAACCTTTATCTATATTAAAGCCTTCTTCTTTCATTGCCCAAATCATTGATTTTGGATAATTTATCCAATTCTCACTTTTGTTATATTTTAGGTCATCTATTGTAGATTCCAACATTCCTATATTTTCAAAATTCATTGAATATAATTTTATTTTATTATCATTTCTTTTTCTTGCAACTGCATATGTTCCCATTGTTAATGCACATGGAAATACATGTCCACCGTTATAGTCTGTGTGTTCTCCTATTAAGTTAACTCTTCCTGGCGCAAAGTATTCTTTAATGTCTCCTTCATTTCCAAATAGTTCTTCAAATTTTGTTCTAATCTTCTCTTTCATATTTTCCTCCAAATATTATAAAATTTGTAATTATAATTTATTCGTCAAAAATTAAATATCGTATTTATAATGGCATTTTACCACAAAGCATATTTTATAATCAACTAATTTATTTAAATTTGTTTTAGTTCTTTTTTATTCTATCTATCAGATATGGTATCTTGGTTTCAAAGTTTACCCCATATGCATCTTTTTTGTTTGTTTTATATGTATCATTAATTGTTTCCCAAACATAATCTACTGCGACTTTTAAGCCTTCTTCTAAAGTGTTATTGTTAGTTATTGCCCCAACTAGTGTGCTTGCAAATATATCTCCTGTCCCGTGATATTTTGCAGGTACTTTTTCTTTAAAATATGTAAAGTATTCATTAGTTTCTTTGTTATATGACATTACTCCTAATTTATTCTCATTAAAACTTACTCCTGTTAAAACAACATATTTAGGCCCTAAAATGCTTAATTCTATTAGCATATCTTTTATCTCTTGTTCACTATAATTTTCTTTATACTCTTTTTCTAGTATATAGCTTGCTTCTGTAAGATTTGGCACTATTATATCTGCCATCTTACAAAGTTCTTTCATCTCTCTAACAAATTTTTCATCAAATCCTGCATATAACTTGCCGTTATCTGCCATAACAGGATCTATAAATATAAAATTATTTGGTGTTTTAAATTGCTTAAAAAACTCTTTTAGTATATCTATCTGTTCTATTGACCCTAAGTATCCTGTATAAATTCCATCAAAATCAAATTTTTCTTGTTTCCAATGTTTTGCTATTTTAGGTAAATCTCCAGTTAAATCTCTATATGTAAAGTTTTTAAATGCTGTATGTGTTGAAAGTACTGCTGTTGGAATAACTACTGTTTCTATTCCCATTGCAGATATTATTGGAAGTGCCACAGTAAGTGAGCATTTTCCTACACATGATATATCCTGTATTGTTACAATTCTTTTCATTCTATTTTCCCCTTTTTAGAGTTCTTAAGTAATCTTTTTGTTCTTTTGTTATTCTATATGATTCTATTGTTTTTTGAATTCCTTTATTGTATGTAAAGTCATCTATTTTAGTTATTTTTAAAAATTCCAGTGTTTTATTATAATATTTTATTAAGCATATAGATAGTGCCCATGCGTTTGCCATTTGCACATAATACTTATCTAAACTTATGTTGTTTAATATTTGTAGTACTTGGGCTATGTATTGGTCATTTATGTAATAATCTAAAAGCATTACAATAGCAAAACGCACTTCATATTCTTGTTTTGATTTTAAATACTCTTTTATAACTTTAAACATTTCAGTTTGATATTTTTTTGTTATTTTTAATCCAGCACAAAAAGTATCACATACAGCCCAACTGTTTATTTTAGGAACAAATTCTTTTACTTGTTTTATTACTTCTTCTATTGGTGCTTTTGTTTGAAACCCTATTAACATTCCTTGAATTACTAGTTCTTCATAATACTTATCTCCAATTTTTATATCTTCTAACTTGTTGCTTTTATATAATTCTTTTGCATATTCACGTAGTTTTGGAATTCTAACTCCAATAATATTATCCATGTCTGGGCATAAGCTTCCATGAAATTCTTTATATTTTAAGTCTTGCATTGCAAATAAATCTTGTCTAATTTTATTTTCCATAAATTCTCCTTAATTCGCTATAATTTTATCATAGTAGTTTTTAATTTACAACATGTTTATCGCACTAGAAAAAGGATAGGTAAAAACCTATCCTTTTTCTAACAAAAATTACTCTACTTTAGCATCTCTCATTATAGCTTGTAACAAAACTTTCTTTACCCAAAGGTTCGAATCATTTGAAAGTGCTATAATGATTTCTGGAGTCACATTGGGATTTGAAATGACTGCACATCTAACGGAATAATGCTTGTCTTTTGCAAGCTTTTCCAATGTTTTTTGCCATACTGATGGATTTTTTGCGACTGCTTCTTTCACTCCCCAAGTAGTATTATCATCAGCCAGTCTGTCTAAATCCTCAGGTGGAGTATTAGGATTACTTGCAACAGCAATCTTTTCCTCTTTGTCTGCCTTTGGATTTCTCGCCATTTTTGACAATTTTTCTTTTGGCATAAGAGGACTTGAATATGCATCCGCTCTTACTCTGCTATCGGGATCATTTGCTAATCTTAGTGTGATTTTCTTTTTCATTTCATTAGTAATTTTCATTATTTGCCTCCTAAAACTAGTTTGTTTTACAGTCACAGTAACGTAAAAAATTCATTACTGTTATGATGCTGACCTCAAAACGTAAAACGGATTTATAATGTTTTGGAACTACATTAGTTTACCATAGATTATGTAAATTTGCAACAAAAAACTACTCTTTAATTTAATAAAGAGTAGTTTTTATATTCTTATTTTACATATTCATTTAATGCTTTTGTTTTAAAGTTTAATTCTCCTATTTCTGCTGTTGGTACAAATCCTGGTCTTGCATTTATTATGTCTGGTATTCTGTTTACTACTGTTGCACATGTTAATTCTACTGTTGCTGGTCTTGCTACTGTTATTGTTGTATCTGGTTCCCCATATACTGACCATTCATTTTTATCAAAATCTTCTTTTGAATATACTTTTCCTATACATTCTGATTCTATTGTTATTCCTTCTTTTGTTTCTGTTGTAACTATTGCACTCATTCCTGTTGCATCTCCTGCTTTTACTGTTACGCCTAATGTTTCTGAATAGATATCTTCTTTGTTTGTTGTTGGAACTGTTACTTGTGTTTGTGATTTTATTGTTAATCCTAATTTATCGCATAACCATCCATTTGTATTCCACATATATGATGGTAGATATTCTCCACTCTCTATAATTTTTTGTCTCTCTTCATCACTTATTTTATCTACTGATGCAACTTGTTTATCAAATTCTTCTAATGTTAAACCTGCTCCATGTGCATTTGCAAGTGCTATTCCATAATCTTCTACGTTATAACTTGAACTTCCTTTTATTTTTGTTATTTTTTGTGTTGAGCCACAAATACTTGTTATTAGTTGTCCCCAATATATATCTTGATATCCTGTTCCTACTATTGTACATCCTGTTTGTTTTGCTAATTCATCAATTTTTTTAGTTAAATTTGGGTTTGAATTCCAAGAATAGAATGCTTCTTCACAAGTTGAAACTGCATTTATTCCTAATTTTGCACATAACATAAGTGGTTCTTCTACGTCTTTTAATAAGCTCATTGTTTCTACTATACATATATCTGGTTTTACTTGTTTTAGCATTTCTTCTGCATCTTTTAAATCTGTTACTTTTACTCCTAGGTTTTCTCCTCCAATTATTTCTCCTATGTCTTTTCCTATAACTACTGGATTTACATCAATTGCTCCTACTACTTCTCCACCTTTTTCCAAAACATACCTCATTGTATATTTTGCCATCTTTCCTGTACCAATTTGTACAACTTTCACTTTTCTTTCCATCTTTCGTTCCTCCTTAAATATATTATTTATTAATTTTAATAAATTAATTCATATAAACTTCTTTTTTGTCTTCTGATTTATCTGTATCTTTTAAATTTGATTTGTTCTCTTTTTTATCTAATATACTAGTATATATTTCGTATATAAAATAGAATGGTAACACTGCTTGTGCTGCAACCATAACTAATGGAAATAGTTTTCCAGAAAGGTTATATATTACTTCTATAAATGTTCCTGGATAATTTTGAGATATAAACATTAAATTACTGCCACAAAGTTCATTTACTATATATGCAATAGCACTGATTGTTACTATCAAAGCAGCATAATAGATTATATCTTTTTTATCTATCTTTACATATTGGGTTATTAACATTAATAGTCCTATATAAACCATTGTTCCATGCAATAAAAAGCTATGCAAACTTATAAAATGTATTGCCGGATATGTAGTTAACGATGTTAGTGGTGATATTATAAATGTCATTCCTGCCACTATTCCACCTGTTGAAAGGAACACATCTCCCACTTTTTTTAAAGTTCCTTTGCAAAACCCACTAAAGATACCTGCATATAGTATTAAACTACAAAAATATAATGGTACATATTTATTTACTTCCCTAACTCCATAGTTTTTAATATTAAATATAATTTTAATTATTTCCAATATCCATAGAATAATAGTACTTTTTCTTATTATTTCTTTTACTTTTTCTTGCTTAATATTTTTTGTAAGTTCTAATGCAATCACTATACTTATCATGGTTATTGTAAATAATAATAAGTGTCCTATTGAAAATAGTCCGCAAGGAGTTACCTGATTAGCATTTTTAAACAACATTTTTTCGCCCCTTTTATTAGTATATTTTTTAGTATAATTTTTGTTCTTTTCTTTAATACGTTTATAATATATCACATCGTTTAAACAACTGCAATAAAATTGACTTTTTTGTTAAAAAATGGTATTATTAATGTATATCTTTTTCGTTGATATTGCGAAAATTCAAAAGAAGAATATCATTTTTAATAGGAGAGCTTATGCAGTTGTTAGTTATTCTTTTCCTTATTCTTATTACTATCTTTTATACAGGGGTTTCAATTTTAGTTATGAAGCAACTTATTGCTATTATTGCAGAGCCAAAAACATATACTCATGTTTTAAAAGCTTACAATGATATGCAAGTCGCTCGGAAAGCTTTTTATCGTACTCGTTTTGAAAAAGATGAAGCTCGGAAGCAAAGCATTCAAAGAAAGGCAAGAATAATGTATGACGCTTCTGTAGAATATTTGGATTCTCCTTCAACACTAGAGGAAGTGAACAAATTGCCAGATGATTTAAAAGAAGAAGCGCTCAACATCATAAACAGCCCTCGTTATGGACTGTTTTAATCCTATTAGCCTATCAAAATTATGATAGGCTTTTCTTTTGTTCTTTTTTCTTTCTGCTGTTTATTAATTTATTTAATTCAGCACCCAAAAATACTGTATAAAAGCAAGAATATGTCCACATCATAATTAACATTAAAGTTGTTAAACTTCCATAAGTTATAGAAAATCCTTTAAAAATGTATAAATATTTAGAAAATACTAATGATACTATGTTTAATGCTATTGCTCCAAATAGCGCTCCATATATTTGACTTTTAAATGTTACCTTGCCTTTAGGTATAAATTTGTATAATAAAATAAATACTATAAATGTTGCTACTATAAATCCTACCTCTGTTAATATTGATGACCATATATTATAGTTTTTTATTCCTCCAAAGTGTTCTTGTATAAGAGTTCTTAAGCTATTTCCAAATACCAATGCTACCAGTCCCACAACAATTAAAATTATGAATATTATTGTTTCTACAATTGATTTAATTCTTAAATATATATATGATTCATTTTCTTCATTGCTTACATGGTAAACAGATTGTAATCCTTTTGTTAATGCAAACAGTCCTCTTCCCGCTGTCCAAATTGTAAATATAATAGAAATAGAAATTGTACCTATTGATTTTGAATATACTTCTTGAACTATTCCTAGTACCATTTCATTCATACTTGATGGAATTAATTTTGATATAGCATCAAATAATGTTTGTGGTGCTATACTTGTATATTGAATTAAAGTTATTACTAAAATTATAAATGGTATAAAAGACAATATTGTATAATAAGAACATTCAGCAGAGCACTCACTTACATGGTCTCTTTTCATATTTACAGAAAGTTTTTCTATTATTTTATATTTTTCTTTAAAATTAATTTTTCTCATAATAATCCCTTTTATATTTATTATATTACTTTATTATTTATTTATGAATTTTAAATGAATTATATTTTTTGTAATAAATATCTTAATTTTTCTATTTCTATTTTCTCTTTGACTTTTCTTCCAGAATAATAAAATGTAATTTCTAGATTATTATTTCCAAGAATTTTATTTTCTTCTAGAACTTCTTTTAGTCTTTCTGCTACACCTATACTTCCATCTATTATACATATACTATCTGGGAGTATTTCTTTTAATGTTGTTTTAAAATATGGAAAATGCGTACATCCTAGCACTAAATATGAATATTCTTCTAAGTTAATTTTTTCTAAACTCTCTTTTATATATTCTTTAACTCTCTCTGTATTGAATTCACCACTTTCCGCAAATTCAACAAGTTTAGGCATTGCAATTAATTCTACAATATCCTCTGCTCCTAGTCTTTTTATTAAATTCTTAATCTTTTCTCCCTTTACTGTAACGGGCGTTGCCATTAATAAAATTTTTTTATTTTTTCTATTTTCTATTGCTGGCTTTATAGCTGGTTCTATTCCTATTATTGGAATATTATAATCGCTTCTTAAATCTTTAATTGCTACACTTGTAGCTGTATTACATGCTACAACTATTGCCTTAACTTTTTTTGAATTTAAAAAGTCTATTGCATTTTCTACATATTCTAATATTTGTTCTTTAGTTTTTAATCCATAAGGTACATTATCTGTATCAGCATAATATATGTATTTTTCATTTGGTAATAACTTAATAATTTGCCTTAAAACAGATAATCCACCTATTCCTGAGTCAAATACTCCTATTGGGTTGTTGTTCATTGTTTTCACTCTTTCTTTATCTTTCTATCTCAGTAGAATTTTCTTTATTCTTATTTGATTTTCCCTTTAAAAATTCTACAACTTTATTTTTTATTTTTTCGAATTTACTTGTATTTGCTTGTTCATACCAACTCTTAAATTTATTTTTCCAGTCAGCTACGTCTAATGATTCAATTGTGTTTTTATCCATTTCAATACTTTTGTTTCTATATAATGGATTTGAATGAAGCCCTTCTAGTCTTCCATCTTTTATAAAAATTCTTGCAAAACCTTTTATATATTCTGGGTTCAAACAATCTTCTAATCCAATACCTAAATCTCTTTGCATTATTATTCCTGCTTCGTTTTTCTCTAATTCTTCTTTAGGTATTGAAACTAGCATAATATCGTTAAACTGACTTGTTGGGTTATTATAATTTCTTGCTCTAACAATATGTGTTACAAAGCTTATAGGGTCATTATCAAAAAAAGTTATATTCTTTTCTAATCTACTTTTTATACTTCCGCTCTTATTACCGTAGTCATTGGCAACCCATTTATGACCTGTTAAAGCAATTCCTTCTTTTGATAATTTATCTCCTATATTAGAGCCTATTATGTGAGTTCCTACAATTGTATCTTTTTGTTCTGCAAATTCAAAAAGTTTTACCATTTCTTCTGATTCATATTCAGAATTAATTTTTATGTCTGAATTCATCAACATATACGTATTTAATATTCCTATGCTAGGTTGTTGTGCTTCGTATATATTCTTTGCAAATCTATTGGCTAGCTCAGTCCCAAATTTTTGTTCAAATTCTCCTCTAGAAAGTTTTAAAGCAAATATTGATAAATCTTTTGCTTTTTTATATTCATCAGTTCCTGGTTCATAATGTTTTCTAAATGTGCTTGTAAAACACTGTTCCAGAAACTTTTCTATTAAATCATTCTTTTCAATGTAATCACTAAATTGTTCAATTTTTCCACTTTTCATCTTTTTTTGAAATTGTTGTATTAATTCGTAAGTCATAATATTCTCCCCTTACTTTTTTAAAATGCTTTTGAAAAATTCTACTATTTTTTCATACCATTTAGGTTTAATTTCAATTAATTCCATTTTTTTATTTTCTATAGTTTCATCTTTAACTTCAAAGCTATCATCTTTTCTTTTTTTAAAAAGATTCTCATAGCTATATCTATTCATATTCTCTTCATATTTCTTATTAGCTATTTCTTGTTCTTCCTTTTTCAAAATTTCTCTTTCTTCTTCCGAACACAGAAAATCTCTATAAATCATTTGTAAAATTATAACTGTTTCTGGTAACATATTATTCTTTATTACTAATTCATTTACATCTGGTTTATATTCTTTATCTTTTTCTTTCTCAATCGTTTTTTTAAAATTATCAGATATTTTTTCTTGTAATTCCTCTGGAATATTATTAATTATAGCACTTACTTCTGATAAAGCTTTTTTACATTCTTCCATATTTTTTATCCTTTGCTAAAATTTTAATTATCTTTTATATTTCATTGTTAGTTTAAATGTAATTTAGTTACGCACTCCACATGCCATGTATATCGATGGTTGCAATGATTTTTTAAAGTTGCATATTCACTATTGAGTGGTATTGTCAGAGTTTAGTTCTACCTTAACTCTAATTTTAGTTTCTAATTTTTTCCTTAAACTTCCATCAGCTTGCTTTTCAAAAGACACATAATTTTGCCAACTATAAAAATCCAAAATAAGATTTTCTTTATTTAATATATTTTCAATAACCTTGCTTTCAATTTTGTCTTTGACATTTTCGATTCCACTTTTTACTATAAATCTTATTACATATGGATCTTTATTTCCATTTGAGTCATAATCGCCTATAACGACCTTATAAATTAATGCTTCGAATATATCCTTATCAAACACTCTAATATCTTTTGCTTCTTTATCAAACACTTTTCTAATTTTTTCAACACCAAAATCAAAACTATTCTCATCGTCAAGTTGGCATTTGAATAGTTCTTGATCTTTTTCAATCTTTTTAATCTTCTTATTTAATTCTATTTTCTTTTTATTAAATGTTTCCTTGTCTATTGTACCATCAATCATTAAATTTATCAATGAATTTATCTTATTTTCAATCCCCTGCTTTTTTACTTCTAATTTTTGTAATATACTTTTTGTGTTATTTTCTCTTAAAAAGCCATCTATTCTATTTAAAAAGTTATTTATTACTTCTTTGTTATCTTGGCACAACAGCTCATAAGCTTCGATAAAACAATCTTCAATTACTTTTTCTCTTATTGCTTTTGTTTCAGGACAAAATTTTTTACCATTTTTTACATAGTTCATACACTGCCATACTTTTGTTTCATGTTTTGTATTTTTATATAAATTTCTTCTTACAAATACACTACCACAAAAACCACAAAAAATTCTGCTGCTAAATGTATATTTTCTACTGTAATTTCCTTTTCTTCTTCCAGTTTCAACTGCTCCGGATCTTTTTTCTAATATCTTTTGTGCTTTTTCATATGTTTCAGCTGATACTATTGCTTCATGATTATTTTCTATATAATATTTATCTTCTTCGCCCTTATTAACCATTCTTTTATGAGTAATTGGGTCTATTGTAAATGTCTTTCCTTGTAGTACATCGCCTTTGTATTTTTCATTTTTTATAATTCCTCTAATTGTTGACTCTGCCCATTTTTCTCCACCTTTAGGTGGAATAAATCCAGCTTCAGTAAGTTCTCTTGCTATAATTGTAGAACCTGCTCCCTCACAATATCTATTAAAAATTTGTCTTACAATTTCTGCCTCATCTTGTTGTATTTTAATTTCATGGCTATCTTTATCATAATCATATCCCAAGCAATGTTTAAATCCTACAATTTCCCCCCTTTCTTTTTTCATTTTTAATCCTAACTTAACATTTCCTGAAATACTTTCACTTTCTTGTTGAGCAATTGAACTTAATATTGTAAGTAAAAACTCTCCAGACATTTCTAATGTATTTATATTCTCTTTTTCAAATATTACTGCTATCTTTCTCTCTTTCAATTTTCTTACATATTTTAATGTATCAAGTGTATTACGAGCAAATCTTGAAATAGACTTTGTTATTATAACATCAAACTTTCCTTCCATTGCGTCTGTGATCATTCTCATAAATTCATTTCTTTTATAATCTAATGTGCCTGTAATCGCCTCATCCGCATAAATTCCAGCAAATACCCATAGTGAATTAGAATTAATTTTTTCATCATAATATTTTTTTTGAGATTCATAACTATTTATTTGTTCTTCATCTCCTGTACTTACTCTACAATAAGCACATACCCTTAATCTATCAGTTATTACTTTTCCTGTCCTTCTGTCTAACTTTCCATCAATTTTCTTGATTACTTTTACTTGCATATCAATCTCCTAACCCAACTGATATATTTTCCAGTTGATATGTTAACTCTGTTGTAATATTAAGTCAAATCATTTCAAAAAATTTTATATTCTTTTATAATTTTATCTTTTAAATAATAATATGAATTTTCAGTTATAACATTTTTTTCTAATGCTTCTTTTAAAAGATTTAATTCTATTGTACCTTTTATATAGCCATTACTATTATTAGTGTTGTTTACTAATATTTTTACAAGCATTATAAGTTCCTCCTTTAATAACTTTTCCAGTTTATTTTTTTAGGCACATCAAAACCAGTTACTATTCCCTTTTTCAAATAATATGATTTTGTCTTATCATTATATTTATAAATAGAAGAATTCCAATTTCTAAATGCTCGATTGCTAATATTTTTTCCCCCAGATAATTCTCTACTTGCCTGTATATGCATTTGCTTTAATTTTTCATATTCAGTATTCATATTTAATTTTCTTTTATTTTTTATATAGTCAATTGTTTTTTGTCTATGCCTATTTTGTGATAATAGTTTTCTTTTTTCTTTTTCTTCTTTATATCTACTATCTTCTAGCAAAACCTTGCTGACATATTTATTTGAAATTTCTAATGTTTCAGCAATTTCTTTTTGATTATATTTACATTCAAAATATAATTTTTTTATCGCCTCTTGTCTATTCATACACACTCCTAATTAGTAGATTTTTTGCTAACAAATTTTAAATATGAAGAAACTAATAGAGCTTATATTAAAACTCTATTTAATTTCTAAATCTTCCATTGCTTTTTTAAAATTTTGTTCACTTAATTTTTTTACAGTTTTATATCTTTTATTTCTTTCTAATATTTCTATGATCTCTCTAGCAAATATTCCTAAACTGAAAGAGATTATAGAAAAAATCAAATATTTTAGCATTTTATTTTTTCTCCTTTTTCTCTTTCATTATTATATTAGCTAATCTCTTTACTTCTGTATTTCCAAATTTTTCATAAAACATTGTTACTTCTTCTTTTATTGACTTGGCTGTTATGTCTGTATTGCTATTTTTTAATGTATGGAATGCCAACTGTGCATAAGCAGTAATAAGTTCTATTTCCGTTTTAGAATTATTTTTGCTTATTACATCTTTTGTTTTACTAAAATTTTTAGTTTCTTTTAAATTCTTTACTTCTGCAACTTGATTTGTATTTTCTTTTTCATCCATATTGTTACCTCCTTCTAATATTAGGAGTCCTATTTTTTTTATTCGATGTTGCATTTTTTATAATTTTTTTCTATTTTTTGTTAAAGTTTTATAAATCATATATTTTATTTCTTGCATTAAGTCTTCATCAATTCCATTCCTTAGTCTACTCATACTTGTAATTAGTGGATTATAATCATCTAAAATTTTCAATATTTCTACATCATCTAAATTAAAGTTATTAAACATTGTTTTTTCCTCCTAGTAATTTTTTTGTAATCTTTTCTTGTGCCTTATTTCTTATTCTCCATATTGTTGTTCTTTCTACATTCATTTCTTTTGCTATTTGCTTTATACTTTTTTCTTCTTTATATAAAGCAAAAAGCACCATCTTTTCTTTTCCAGACAATGCTTTCGCTACATTATATAATTTTTCATCACAAAAAAGTCTCTCGAATTCAAGAGCGGACTTTAACTCATCGACACATTTATTAAGAACAGCATCAAATAAACTGCTACTTTCCATATCCTCACAAATATCCAAATTGATTTCTTTACTGTTTAAATATTCATAATTATTTTTTATGTATTTTTTTCTAACATTTATAATCAACTTTTTTAAATATGATTTTTCTTCTTTTGATAATTCTTCTTGTAAATAATTTTTTCTTTCCATTTATTATCTCTCCAATTTCTAAAAATTGGACAAATATCTAAAAGAGAAAGAAAAACAAATATTAATTTACTTTTTTCTTATTCTTTATGGTTTACTTTTACATATTTTTATCACTCCTAACAAATAATCTTTAATTGATATAAAAAATCTCTTGTACTTTATTATTTTTTCTAATGTATTATTTTTCTAACTCTTAAAGACTATTTGTCCTATTGGAGATTATACTTATTAATATTAATCCATTGTAAAAACGGCGATAAATGGCTAATAAACGGCGAAAAATGGTTAAAATTATTCTTAATCAGTTATATTTTTAGTTTTATTTGTAAAAATCTTCCATTTTATATTGTGTTTACATAATTTAAGTGATATAATATTGTTGATTTATAAAATTGTTAGGAGAAGTTATCATGGTAAAGATTCTTGCAGTCATTCAAAATATTGAGCAAAATTCTCAACTTTGCCAATACCTTACACAAGATAACAATATTGATTTTAAAATTACTAGTGATGAAGTTTCTGTTTTGAAACAGTATTATGATTTTAGACCTGACCTTTTTATATTGGACACCAGTTTTAAAAATATAAAATATAGTGATGTAATCAACGAGCTTTCATTAGATGATACTGAACAATTTAAATGTAATACTATATTACTTTATAACTCTACTGCTGAATTATTAAATCTTGCAAATTGGTCTAAAATATATAAAATATTTTTAAAACCTACAGATTATAAAAATATTTTAAAAGCTATATATGAAATGTCTAATTACACTTTAGAAAGAAAAATTGATAGGCTATTTTTAAAGTTACATATTCCATTAGAAAGTAGCCCTTCAAATCGTGTTAGAAAAACATTAATTAAATGTTGTAATTCGCCTAATTTACTTGGCAATTTAAACACTTTATTTAATACAGTTGGCAAGGAACTTGGAACAACCGGTGAAGGTATTCGTTCTTCTTTTAGAACTGCATTAAAGCCTTTAAATGAATTTAAAGATAAAGAAGATTTGCCTTTTGCAATTTATAAATTCTTTCCAAAAGGCGAAGAAGTTACCCCAAAATTATTTTTAGATATTAGCATATATTATTTGAAAAACACAAAAAAATAACAGATAAGTTTTAGTATGATCAAAAACTTATCTGTTATTTTTTATTTATTATTTTTATAATCATTATATTGATTAATAATATCCACTACACTATTACTTATGTTATCTGAACTTGATATTACTGAATTTAACTTTCTTCCTATAATATCATACATCTCATCTATTTCATTTTCTTGTACCTTATTATCTATTATCATATTGAATATAGGAATATTATTTTCTAATTTTTCTTTTGAAGATTTTACAAGATCTAATCCGTTCATATTATCCATAGCATATTTTGTAAATATCATTTCTGGTTTTAAATCTACAATTTTATGATATGTTTCTGTTCCATCTTTTGCTGTACCAACTATATCAACAAAATCAAGTTTTTTTATTGCATCAACTATCTTGTTTGTTATATTTATATCATTATGTGCAATTAAAGTTCTAATTTTTCCATTTGAATATATTTTATCAAAATCTATTATTTCTTCTTTTAAAGCATTTCCAAAATAATGATCCTTTCCATTTTGTGTTTGAATTATATCTGCATTTGGAACAATTACTATACTTTTTTCAAATTCACTTTGTTTTTTATATTCTACAGTTTTGATATTCTCAAATTTTCTTAATCTTTTTACACTATTTTCTAATTCTTTTTCTTCTATTTCAAATAGTTTTTCATTTTTTTCTGCCCTTTCTCTAATAGGCATAAACTTCAAAAATTTCCATTTTTCTATTTGATAGTTATTTAAAAATTCTCCTAATTCATCTAATTTATCAACATTAAGCCTGCTAACAACCGTGTTTATTCTTACTTTTATATTCTTGTTTTTAGTTTTTTCTAAAAGATTTTTTATAATATCTAAATGATTATTTTCTTTACCTAATGCTAAATTGATATCATTTTCAATTGAATCAATAGATAAATTGATTTCATCAAGTGTATTTAAAATATCTTCTACATATTCGTTATCGTTCTTTGATAAGTAAATTCCGTTCGTTACTAATTTATTATATAATCCTCTTTCTTTTGATTCTCTCATTAATTCATTTACTCTTGGATATAATACCGCTTCTCCACCAGTCCAAGTAATATGGTTTATCCCACTTGCAATTAAATGATTTAATACTCTTTCATTTTCTTCAAAAGATAGATTTGGTATATTGTTAAATCCAAAACAATATTTACAGCCTTGATTACATTTAGTTGTTATTTTCCAACAAACTTTTTTCTTAATCATATACATCCTCTTTTCATATATAAAATCTCTTTTTACACATTTATATTATATATGAAAAGCAATTGGAAAACTATTCCTAATATTTGAATATCGCTTAAAAATCATTGAAAGCAAAAAACATCCTATTTCTAGGACATTTTTACTTTATATATTTTTTAAATATTCTTTAATAAATTTTTTATCTACCTTTGTCAATTCACCTTTTAGATAAATTAAATTTAGTTTTAGGCTTGGTAATTCTATCGGCAGTTCAACTTCATATAATTCTTTATTGTTTAATTCATTTTTTACAGCCTCTTTTATAACATATGCTATTCCCATATTTTTCTTAACTGCTTCAACTCTTACCTCAGTTGCATCACACATTATATCAGCATTAATATTAACATTGTATTCTTTTAAAAGTTCCTTTAATCGTTTTGTTGCTTTTGTATTTTCAAGGTTTAAAATACAATTTAATTTTTCAATTTCTTTTATATCTGCAATTTTTAGTGGTGCTTTTGAAACAAATATATTATTAATTTTTAATAGTTCTTCTATTTCAATATTGCTATTTTCAATCTCTGTATCTATTATCGCAAAATCAATCTCATGATTTTGTAATAAACTCATCATCTTATTTATATCAACTTCACATATTATTTTTATATTAAGATCTGGATAATCCTTCTTAACTTTTTCTATTTTTTCCATTAGTAAATAACTTGTAAAATGCGATGGGCATCCTATTTTTATGCAACCACTTGATATATCATTCTTATCCTTTGCTAATTTTTCTGCAAAATCAAATCCTGATATTGATTTATTTACTATTTCATATAATTCTTTACCATCTTCTGTTAGAGTTACACCTTTGTTTTCCCTATTAAATAGTTTTAAATTTAATTGTTCCTCTAAATTTGCTATTTGTGTACTAACATTAGCGACTGATAAATCTAATTTTTCTGCTGCTTCTGAATAACTTTTTGACTGTGCAACTTTGCAAAAAATTTTATACAAATTCAAGTTTATATTTGACATACAATCACGCTCCTATAAAATCTTTCTTAATTCTATTTCAGCTTTTTTTATAAAATAATCATTTGTATTTACTGGAAGATTTAATCTTTCCAACTCTTGTTTTATTTTATCTATTGTATCTAATTGTTCATTTTCTTCAATCTCAATTAGCTTA
>ERZ773235.308-NODE-308-length-69122-cov-5.518540_pt1 | contig 69122 bp, 90 predicted proteins | sample MGYA00580522_ERZ773235 | MGnify/ENA primary metagenome ERZ773235 (study PRJEB29015, sample SAMEA2737797) | human gut metagenome | biome: human gut; feature: human-associated habitat; material: faeces | place: China | collected 2012 ...
GTTTTGAAGCTCTTTAGCAATTTCCTCATCCCCTTCTATTTGTTTTTTATACTTATGAAGACCGTACAATCTACAAGAGAAAACGTGAAGTATGGATACAATATCCTGTACAAGTTCTTCTTGCGGTGATAGTTCTTCATTATTCACTGTCACTATGCTTGTAAAAAAAAATTAATCCAGACTCAATGGTTCACCGGTTTCATCCATGTTGTCAAAATCATCATCCTCGCCGGTTTCATCCAGAAACTCCGATGCACTCAACAGGCTAAAGCCCATAATAAAAAATAAACTCCATGATATGTACAAGAAAGTACTCACAAACTGGCGCTCCTGTTTTTTCCCTATTTGGAATTGCCCATCTGAATGCGAAACTAAGCAGATCCTTTCTTTCGGATTCATCCAATTTTGACAGAAAATCGTTAATCTCATCCGCATTCTGTAGTGTTAGCACTTTCTTATAATTTTCTCTAAGCCTTCGATTGAGAAGATAATCAAACATTTTTACAGTCTTCCTTTCCTCTATTCTTGTTTTTAATAAGCCTCATAATCTTTTCAGAAGCATAGTTATAAGATTTGTATAAAAATTAATCCAGACTCAATGGTTCACTGGATTCATCCATGTTGTCAAAATCATCATCCTCGCCGGTTCCATCCTGTGAAAATTGTGCTTTGATCTTGTTAAGCTTTTCCATTGCTTCCTGTGCGATTTCTTCATCTGTCTTGCAGTTTTTCATATATTCGGTTTCATATGGTACAATTTCCATCGCCTTATCATCCCAGTTGTAAAATTCCTGGCATATTTCACATTTTGTCGTGCGGTGGACAACTCGTGCCTGTAGATAACCATCGTAGAATGCAACAGAACCAATTCTTAGTCTTTTTTTGTCTTCTCTTGCATTTGCACCATAGGATTTTACCCATGGATAATCAGTCTTAATCTCTGGCGGATCATTCTGGACGCGATATTTACGGTTTAATGCCACCTGATACTGCGTGATGATAAGCCCAGCATCTGTTTTGAGCATCTTGGGCTCACGACACACGGAAGCGATAATAAGAGCAATGTCTGAGATTTCTCGCTTGTTCATGAGCTCTTCCATACATTCTTCTTTGGATTCACAGTGCTTTACTTTTTTTGCAAAAATCGGAAGTACAAATACAAGCTGCCCTTCTTTTTTATTTTTACTGCCACAATGCGGACAAATGGATGATTTCATGATATTTTTTGATGCAATGGTACCTTTAACATACACCATATCATTTTCCTCCCATGTCTCCATTTCGTGGATTAAGTTTTCATTGTTCGTCATGATGATAGGTGACTCCACCTTTACATAACGTCGCTTATCTCCTACATCACGTGGCCCACGGATAACACGCAGATGACATGTCCCTAATGAATGTGAATTTCCAGTCTCATCAATCCTTATCTGCGGTTTTTTGGCTACACGGGCATATAGGAAAACAGAATTTTGTCTTGCCATGATTCGTCTCCTTTAATCAATTTGGTTCATACATTACTTTTCTAATAGTATGTCAGAGTAAAAATCGAAAAAGAGCATTTTTGCAAAAAAATAATGCAGACAATAAATGCCTGCATTATTTTTACTGAAATATTTCTTTGCAATGATCAATCTTTTTTACTTCATCTGAAACACGATATGTTATTTCTCTCATTTCATCCAAAAGTTCATCATATACAACAAACGGATGTCCGTTTTTCAACTCATATTTTTTCCTGAAATCATCTTCATTCATGTGAAAATCTGCATATGAACGTACCGGAATGATAAGTTTACTCTGTTCGGTATGCGCCAATCTTATATCCTTGCCGCTCATTTTTAATTGCATTACCGGCATATCATTTTCGTCTGTGAAATAAGATTCTTCTTCTGTAATGTCTCCATGAATGACAATTACATGGCCTTCCTGGATAATCTCTTGAAATTTTGCATATTCTTTTGTCCAGACGCAAACTGGGATAGATCCTGATTTGTCTTCCAGATCAAAGAAAGCAAGTGGTCTGCCATCTTTTTTCCGTTTTGTGATCCGAAGATTGGAAACTACACCATAAATGGTCCCTTCTCCTGGTACTGCATCTGAAATGTATGGATATCCAAGCAGTTCATGCTTCGGATAAAAATCCATAGGATGAGCAGTAATATAGATTCCAAGAAGATCCTTTTCATTTTCCATTCTTTGATTCTTATCTTCCCTGACGTCTTTAACTGTGATGCTGTTGAAATCTTTTTCAGCAGATCCAAGGGCATTTTCCGCATTTACAATCCGCTTCATCAGAGCATCTGATGATGTCATTTTATCAAAAATCACTTTTCCAAAAACATCCTGCTGTTTTTCAAAGAATTCATTTTCTGTTACACATTCCTTCAAGATATCAAGTGCAGTCTGCGAATCAGATATGAACTTTTGTTTCTCTCTGATCGTTTTAGATGCAGCGATCATTTCCGGAATTGTATTTTTCATTGCCAGCCGGTTCCTGCCAAAACGATCAAAAGCACCTGCATCGATGAGATTTTCCATTTCTGCTTTATTGACAGGTGTTCTTTTGTAAAAATCCTTTAAAGACAGGAAATCGCCATTTTTACGTTCGCTGATAATGGACTGTGCATTGGATTTAATTGATCTTATGGCAGATAATCCAAACATAATGGAATCATCTATTACTTCAAATGTTTCCTGAGACCGGTTGATATCAGGTGCATTGATTTTGATCCCCATTTTTGATGCATCATACATTAATGGACGGATATCTTCAATCTTATCTGCCCAGTCAAGCGCACTGCAGAAAAATTCTTTTGGATAATAATATTTAAGCCATGCAGTCTGATATGCCAGGACAGCATAAGCTGCGGCATGTGACTTATTAAATGCATACTTGGCGAAATCTATCATCTGATCAAAAAGTCTTCCAGAAGCCTGTTCGCTAATGCCATTCGCTACACATCCTTTAATGTTCCGTTCTGGATCCCCATAGATAAAGGATTTTTTCTCATGAATAAGTTTCTTTTCTTTCTTTTTACTCATATAACGACGGACCATATCTGCCTGGCCAAGGGAATAACCGGCCAGATCCTGAAATATTTTCATTACCTGTTCCTGATATACAATAGCAGAATACGTCTTGCCCAAGATAGGTTCAAGTTCAGGACAAAGATAAGTCGGATTTTTCTTACCATTTTTAATTTTGATAAGGTCATCCAGATACTGCATAGGACCAGGACGATACATGGAAACAAGAATTATCAGATCTTCAATGGATTTTGGACCGTATTCTACAAGCATTTTACGCATTCCAGGTGATGCGAACTGAAAAACAGCTTCGGTTTGACCTTTGCAGAATATGTTTTCAAAAACTTTACTGTCCTCCATGTCGATCTCGTCCATGTTTATAATCTTGCCAGTTCTTTTCTCGATTCTTCTGAGCGCTCCTGTATTAATATCAAGAGTCTTGAGTCCAAGAAAATCAAATTTTAGCAGCCCATTGTTTTCGACCTGTACCATGTTACATTGTGTTGTCCATGTGGAAGATGTCGTTGACCATCTTAACGGAATATATTTGCTTACATCATCATTATCTGAAATGACAATTCCGGCAGCATGGCTGCTGTAAGTTGTGAAGATACCCTCAAGAGCAATTGCCCAGTGGATGATTTCAACTGCATCTTTATTTACAGCAAAGGTTTTCAGCATCCAATCGCTTAAAGGTATGCCGTTTTCATTTGTTTTATCTTTCACTACATTTCCTGCCGGTGTAATAAGCGTATTAAATTTTACGCCTATGTCCGTAGGAACTTTTTTTGCCAAAAGATCACCAAGCGATGTCATTGCTTCACCATATTTTTTTATGCCATAATATTTTGCAGCGATTCGGATGACACCTTTGGGACCCTGGGCATTAGTTGTCATGATTGCACAAACAGCCATTTCCCCGTATCGTGCCTTTACATAACGGATTTCCTGCTCACGGATTCTGTTTGCATAATCGCAGTCTATATCTGGCATTGTTACTCTTTCTGGATTCAGGAATCTTTCAAATAACAGGTCATATTTGATTGGATCAAGATTTGTGATCCCTAAAATGTAACATACAATGGAACCGACTGCAGAACCTCTTCCAGGACTTACAGTTTCTCCCGGATTTCTCCAATTATTATCAGAAATCCATTGTTTAAGACTTTTAATGTCAAGTGGTGCATCATCAATTTGTTCATTTGGAACATAACCCAGCAAACGTCCGTATTCAAGACAATCCTGAACAATGAGATGATAGTCTGCGTAACCCATCGATTTTATGGTAGAAAGTTCATATTCCAGCCTTTTATGATGTTGGCTGTCCATACCATCTGGGAACCGCCATTTTATGCCTTCCTGTATTTTTTCATCAAGAATTTCATTTACTGTTTTACCGGAATCATTTTTAAATTTAGGATAGTGCTTTTCCCTTTTAAATTCAACATTACATTTGTCAAATAAAACTCTGATATTTGCAATTGCGCGGTCAACAGTATCTTCTGGAAGGATTTTCAGTAACCATTCTTTCAATTGTTCATCTGTTTTTGTGTATAATTCGGCATCTCCAGGATTCTCATCAAGGAATGTTGTCTCACTAGGTTTTGAATAACGCATTGAACGAAGGATCTGCCGTTTAATACGTTCTTCTTTGGAATAATCTAACATATGCACATCATTTGCTGCAATCATTGGTATACGTAATTCATCCGCAATTTTGGCAGCTTTTTTCATACATCTGCCTTCAACTTCAATTCCATGATACTGAAGTTCAATTAGGAAATAACCCTTTCCAAAGATATCCACATATTGTTTAGCAGCTGTTTTAGCTATTTCCATTATTTCATCTTCGGATTTTGCCTGATCTTTAATAGCATTGATCTCCTGATCATAAGAGATCCATTTTTGTACAGATAATGATATATCATCTAATTCAGACTGTGCAGCCGATAATTGCTTACGGCATTTTTTTACTCGTTCCTGTGCAGAAGGATATTTTTCTTTTGCATCTGCAGATAATTGTTTATCTTTTAGGATCTCCTTCTCAGCAATCAACTTTGCTTCCCCGGTCATTTTTGACAAAGCCTTTTCTCTTTTTACAAAGCGCATTTCGGATAAAGCTTTCAATGTATCTCTTTCATTTATGCTGCTGTTTAAGGATTCAATAGCATTTTTTAACGCATTCTGTATTTTGTTTACGGATTCATCAGTAGGTGAAACCCCGTTTTTCCGCTGTTTCTCACTCAATTTGTTTATTTGTTCTGTTATTTCATCATTCTGAAGGATAATACGGTTTATTACACCTGCCATACAGGCACTGGTAGCAAATACATGACCGTGGCCTTCAGCTGTTGCACCAAAATATTTTTTCAAAATTGCCATATTCATACATGGTGTCTGTGTGTGTCCTTTCAGCCTTCGGTTTGAAGCTGTTACAGCCTGTGATATTGCCTTGTAACCAATATCATCTTTTGCGATCAAGATAAGATGCTGCCTTTTTAATAATGCATCATCTTCTTCAATATAAGCTTCTACTCCCGGTACAAATTTGATACCTTCTGCATCAGCGGCTTCTTTTGCATCTTCGATTGCAGATAATACACCATGATCGGTAAGAACAAAGCCTTGACCGCCCATTTTTTTTATCAGTTGACAATATTTTGTCAGATTCACATCTGCATCAAAGACACTTTTTAAATGGGTATGAGTGCTTGCATAAAAACTCATAAGATACCTCCAATTTTAACTTCTACTCTTGTGTTGATTTAATTTAGATTGTGCTATGAAATTTCATATGCTCCAATATTCAATCTCTGAATTAAATATGTCAGAATGAATAAAAAAAGACATGAAAAAAACCCATGGTGTTTGTTATACCATGGGTTTGTAGCCGCAGAGGAAACGTACTTCGCGTTTGGGAGAAAAAACCATGTCAGAGGTAGTCACATGGAAAAAAATATACAAATGGACAAAGAAACATTTTCGGAATTACTGTTTCACTCCTATAGGCTATTCGAATCTTACTGTTACGAATGTTTCATCCGCTGACTGCCCGAGAACTACATTCTCTTCTACAGCACCATCAACGGTTGAAACGGTGTAGCTTGCTTCAATGACTGGTTTGGATACTACCCCTGCCATAACAGCCAATGCAAATGCAGCTACACAAGTTGCTTTGATGAACTTATTTTTCATCTTACTACCTCCTAAAAAGGTACTCTGCGATACCTTTTCAAAATAAGTATGTCAGAGTAAATTTGTTTTTTTGGAAAAAATAGCTTTATTCAGAAGCTTTTTATCCTTTTCTCAATAAATATGTCAGAGTAAAAGAAAAATGAATGTCTAAAATACAATGTTTTTTTGTATGGAGATTGCCTGAACAATATTTTTCTGACATAATATAGGTGTAAAAACCAATACACAGGGGATCAGCAATATGAATAAACCAATTTCATTTGAAAAATATATCACGGATAAAAAGAGCAAAAACAATAAAATAGTATCTGATTTAGTGGACCAAGTCAAAAAAGAAACAGATAATATTGATTATGATGCAATAACACGTGCAGTGACTGGAACGACAAAAGACGGTGTTGATAGCCGTTTTACTGACAAATACGATAAGAATGAATTGGAAAAATTTAGAAATATTGATACAGACATTCCGGAGGAAGCATGGGATATTTTTAAAGATTGATTCACGAATTATGGCCGGAATTCTCGGTTACTTGCAGCCGAGCAGGTCACATATTTATAAGTTTCAGGACACTCTACTTTATAAGAGAGACAACGGCGGAGAAAACATAAAGTTTCGAAGTTATTTCGAAAAAAAAAGACTGGAACCCAGTCTTTTTTTTAGCCTACATCACTGACTCATAACCTTCAGAAAATGCGTCTACATTATCAATGTATTCGCTGAATACTTTTACCAATTGCTGGCAGCTTTTACGTGATCTTAAGTCCACATAAGACTCAAGAATGGTTTCACCCGTGTATTTCTCGCATACAGAGGAAAACCAAATGATCTTCTTCGCTGTTGCCATCATGTGTTTACCGATCCGTTTCTCATAATCTGACAAACTGATCGCATCTTGTTCTACGGACTTAAAACCAAGTTTCTGTCCACTTTTATTATAAAGGTTGATGTCTTCTGGGTGGCATAAAAGATAATGCACTTTTACCATCCCTTTCGCTTTTCCGATCAGCTTTGCTATTTCAGAAAACTCATCCTTTACAGTGGTTTTATCACCGGCAGTTGTCTTGCCGATCACTTCATTAGGCAGTACTCCTACGAAGTATTCTAAAACCTCTTTGTTGATTGCTACTGTGTTAGTTTTGATTCTACTACTCATGTGTTTTCTCCCTTCATTTTTGAAAGATAAAAATTTCTCTCCGTTTTTCAATTGTTACATTTTAAATATGTCAGAGAAAAAAATATATAAAGTGTAATAAATGGGTTAAAAAAAAAGAATCGGTTTATCCGACTCTTTTTTTCTTCAGGTATTGGGGTTACCCTGAAAGATTATGTGGTTTTGTTGATGAATACATACACCAAGTTAATTGGGGATCATTGGTGTATCATAATTTCCTCTTTATGGAGGAAAACCGCATGGATAGGAGTTGACTCTATTGCTCGGCGCATAAATACCATGCGGGTGACTTTTTGTCACATGAGGAGTTTAGTTTATGTTACGACATCTGCCGTCTTTGATTGTTTGCATATAAAGTATGTCAGAAAAATGTTTGATATACCATATATTGTGGACACATGTAACAAAAATTCAATTTTTAAAAATTTGCTTAAAACCGATTTTGAATGATAGGTGTATCTTCATTTTTTTCGATAATGATCTCTTTATCTTTCTGGATCATTTCGCCTTCCGTATTAATGTACTTTGGATTGGTGTCTGTATTTAATGAACCAGGCTCGTCTGTATAATCATCCGTACAATTTTCAAGCATTTTCTGAAGTCTTATTTTGTCTGTTTTTGATCGGTTTCTCTTACGTTCTTCTTTTTCATCTTTCTCTTTTTGAATTCTTTCTTCTTCCAATTTTTTTTCGTTTGCTTTTTTTCTGAAATCCTTCACTTTTAGAATTATCATAATAACCAGTATAAGCGAAATAACTGCTATGAATATAACAAGTCTTATGTTTAATATTCCTGCCTGATCATTTTCCTCGATACTGTCAATCTCTTCGCCATAAGATAAATCTTCATCAGCTGTTATCATATCATTTAAATCAGCTTCTTTTAATGTGTCAGAATTATACTGATATTTTAATACATTTCCTTTAAACTCTGAGTTTTCTCCTAATGTCTGCCAAGTATCTGGCGTTTCAGTTAAGGCTAACAGAAACCGATTGTTTTTTGAAAATGATGCTGTGATTTCCCATGTTCCATCCATGGCACCATCCAGATATATAACATCCATACTTGCCATTCCGCTTGTGATAGATGTATGCCGGACTATTGTTGACATGCCATCCTGATATGTTTTATTGATCACATTGTATCTAATGCCATCTGGAGATTTCAATATCAGTGTTGTATCCATACTATAGAAAACCTCCAAACGTACTGGTGCATGATCTGTGACGTCAAATTCCATTGTTGATGTCTGATAAAAACTTTCTGCCTGTGATACATCCTGTGCACCAGCTCTCAATGGGAAGATATTAATTAAAAGTATTAATATTGATACTAAGCAGATCAGCTTTTTCATTGAGTTTGTATTATCTTTTAACATGTTTAATTGGCACTTCGCCCCTCCTTCTTTTTGTTATTATAAGTATGTCAGAATAAAAATCAAAAAAAAGGATACCCTCATGGATACCCTTTTTAAGATATTACTTCGAGTTTATAGATGAAGGACACGTTCCTTGATCTCCTGTGTCCTTCCCTGATTCCAGAACTGTGTTCCGATATAACCACAGGTACGTCTTGCAACAGACATCATATTCTGATCCCGGTTTTTACAGTTCGGACATTCCCACACAAGTTTATGTGATTTTGCATCCTCTACTACTTTGATTTCTCCATCATAGCCGCAGACCATACAAAAATCGCTTTTTGTGTTTAACTCAGCGTACATGATATTATCATAAATATACTGCATAATAGAAATTACAGCTTCTATATTATCCTGCATATTTGGAACTTCCACATAACTGATAGCACCACCCGGAGAAAGCTTCTGGAACTGGGATTCAAATTTCAGCTTATCGAATGCGCTCATTTTCTCCGTCACATGTACGTGATAGCTGTTTGTAATGTAGTTCTTATCTGTAACACCCGGAATGATCCCAAAACGTTTCTGTAAGCACTTTGCAAATTTGTAAGTAGTGGATTCAAGAGGCGTACCGTACAGGCTGAAATCAATATTGCTTTCCTCTTTCCATTTTGAACATGCATCATTTAAATGCTGCATGACTTCCAATGCAAATGGTGTGCCATCCGGATCTGTGTGGGAAACTCCCATCATATATCTGGTACATTCACATAGTCCAGCGTAGCCAAGAGAAATCGTCGAATATCCATTATATAAGAGTTTATCAATGGTTTCTCCTTTTTTTAATCGTGCTAATGCCCCATTCTGCCAGAGAATCGGTGCGACATCAGACGGTGTTCCTTTTAATCTATTGTGCCGGATCATCAAAGCTCTATGACATAATTCCAGTCTTTCATCCATAAGTTCCCAGAACTTATGGATATCTTTTCCGGAAGAACATGCTACATCCACAAGGTTCAAGGTAACAACACCTTGATTGAATCTGCCATAATACTGGCCTTTGCCAGGCGTATAGTTTTTTGATCCGGAAATATTTTCATGGAATCTGTCCGGTGTAAGGAAAGATCTGCATCCCATTGCAGGGTAGCACTGTCCTTCTCCGGTAAAATCTACTTTGAGCGATTTCATGATTTTTTCTGATATGTAATCCGGGACCATCCTTTTTGCAGTACATTTGGCTGCAAGTTCAGTAAGATAATAATATTTACTGCCTGGTCTAATATTGTCCTCCTGAAGCACATAAATAAGTTTTGGAAACGCTGGTGTTATCCATACGCCTTTTTCATTTTTTACGCCCTTGATTCTTTGTATCAGCATTTCATCAATTACTAATGCAAGGTCATCACGGGTCTGACCTTCCGGGACTTCATTTAAGTACATAAAAACAGTTACAAATGGAGCCTGTCCATTGGTTGTCATCAGAGTAATCAACTGATACTGGATAATCTGGACTCCGCGGTTGATCTCTTCCTTGACACGCATCTCAGCGATCTTGTTTACCATCTCTTCTGTCGGCTCGATACCGGAAGCTGTCAGCTCCTCACGAACCGTTTCCCGGAATTTCTGACGGCTGATATCTACAAAAGGTGCAAGATGAGACAGTGAGATACTCTGCCCTCCATACTGAGAACTTGCTACCTGCGCTATTGCCTGTGTGGCAATATTACATGCAGTAGAAAAACTCTTTGGGCGGTCGATCATTGTTTCACTGATCACCGTACCATTTTGCAGCATGTCCTCTAAATTAACAAGACAGCAGTTATGCATATGCTGTGCAAAATAATCTGCATCATGGAAATGAATGATTCCCTGTTCATGCGCTTCTACGATATCCTCATCTAATAAGAACCTTCTGGTAATATCCTTACTTACTTCGCCTGCCATATAGTCACGCTGTACGCTGTTGATAGTTGGATTCTTATTTGAATTTTCCTGCTTTACTTCCTCATTGTTACACTCTAATAAACTTAAGATCTGTTCATCCGTTGAGTTAGATTTTCTGACAATCGCTCTTTTATATCTATATGTGATATAATTGCGAGCCACATTAAATGCTTTAAAATTCATTAATTGGTTTTCTACCATATCCTGGATCTCTTCAACATTTAATGCCCGGCTGGTATTCTTACAGCTTGTTTCAATATTCTGTGTGATTTGTTGGATCTGCTTATCGCCTAACTTTTCATAATCTACAACGCTTTCGTTTGCTTTTTTGATAGCTGCTTCGATTTTTTTAATATCAAAATCATCTTCAATTCCGCTTCTTTTAATTATCTTCATATCTTTTTTGCTCCTTTATTGGGATAAAAAATATCCTTTTTTCAATGTTTCAATTTTAATATGTCAGATAAAATTAATTATAATGTAATCTGACACGAATTACATGTTTCAAGAATTTATTCTGACATACTTATATCAAAGATAAAAAAACAAGGAGTTGTGAGTTTTATGTTTGCAAAAAAGAATGAAAGGGGAATGAGTTCAAAGTATGCAGAGCAGATGAAAAAAGGACTCAATCCAAAAACCAAGAAAAGAGAAAAAAAGGCAGCCAAGCAAGCAGTCAAAAATAGTATTGACAATGAAATTTTAAGCGATACAGAAATGGTTGAGGCAAAGAAAAAAATACATCCTATTGTTGTGATAGGTAATATCTTAAACTCAGTATTTACTGCTATTATCTTCATAATTATTTTCGCTTTGCTTGCGTATGTATTTTATGTAATTATAGGTAATACAGATGGTGCAACCGGAACATCTTCGGTCAATGATTTTATTGGCAGCTTAAGAAACTTATTTTAATAGAATTTGTTTCATACATCTCTTTTTTCCGTTGGGAGAAACTCCGATGTACTCAACAGACTAAGATAATTATAAAAGCAGCCACATTATGTGGCTGCTTCTCTCTATTATCTTTCCATTTCATGATTCATGGAACGTTGCTTTTTTGGAATTTCTTTATCTTTATTAAGTTCAGCAATTCTCTTATCTAACGAAACACGACGATCTGTTAAATTCTGACGGCGATCTTCTATTTCACCTTTTAATTCAGTGATTAAATCATTCGTATTTTTTTGTGCTGCCCTGCATTGAGAGATCTGGTAATCAATCTCTGCAATCTTTTTTGGTTTATTAAAAACAAAGTGTCTTGCTTCCAGTTTTGCTTTCTGCATTTCCATAGCTTTTTCGTCAATTTTAAGACGGGCAATATCTTTTTCTGATGAATGAATAGATATATTTGTAGAAAAATCCCGCACTTTGTTCAATAAAGCTTCCTTATTGATATTTATTTCTTCTACGATAATGGAAATTCTTTCACGAATGACTGCTAAAATTCCCTGAGTATTGCTGATAGCAGCTATTTTTTCCTCATGACCGATATTAGAATCATTCACAATGTTATTAGTTGTTTTAATGATATTGTCAACATTATCTCTTACGTCGTTTATTACAGATTCAGGAAGATCCGTCTTTGCTGCCAATTCATCAATAGTACTGTATGTTTCTTCCGCCATACCATCTAATTCAGCCAAGGCAGACTGTTCATAATACTCCAGCAGACCATCATCAATCTGTGAAATGTTCGCAGCATTTGATATTTCATGATTTTTTACAGTCTCTTTTGCCACTTTTGATTCTCTCTTTGCTTCCTGGAATTTAGAATCAAATTCTGCTATTGCCTTTTTGTGAATTACTACTTTCTGAACTTCTGGATATAATAAAGAAATTTTGTCTTTTAACTCTTCCAGATTCTGTCTATTTTTTCCAAATACTTCGCCCGCATAACCTACTGGAACATCAATGTGATATGTACCATCTTTAATATTTTGTTTGGATGGCTTCATATACAAAGCATTTTCTTTGTATATATCATCATATTTAGATTTTTCTGCCTTTGCACTAGCGAGTTTAATGTACTCCTGTGACGGTGACTGATCCTTTGGATATAATCCAACATTGAAGACACTATGTTTCTCAAAAAAGACCTGAGCTGTATTTTCTATTTTATCTTCGCTTTGTTTCTCGTTCATTTCACTATTTTGTTTATAATTGTCCTGTGCTTTTTCTGCAGGTAAAGGTTCCTGGTGTGTGATTTCCTCCATTGACAGGTCATCAATCTTAACGAGTTTACCATTCATGAAATGGTAAGGAACTGCTGATATTAGTGAAGGATTTTCTACGCCATCTTTTACATAGTCAGGTATAGCTTTTTTTGGATTATTAGCGTATTCTTCCGGATCTACAGGCCAAAACAGTCCTTTATAATTTTTATCAATTTGGTCTTTATCCTTGTTTGTTTCCAAATAACTGGCTCTAAATTCTGAATTTGCAGGAAGTGGAAGGGTGAAACTGAGATCTTCATATGCATCTAATTTTCCATAATAATATTTAACATGATCAGCGCCTATGAATGTATTTGCCGGAACAGGATCTTTATACTCTACATTTTCATTATTAATATGTATTGTTTCTAATTGATAACAATCTTTAAAAGCATAATCTCCCACCCGAAGTCCTGAAATATCTGCGTGTTTTATTCCAGAATGTTCATAAGCACTTTCTCCAATAGATATTAACGATTTTGGATGAATCGTTTCATTCAATGATGGTGTATCACCAAATGCCATTTTACCTATGCGGGTTAAACCGGATTTCTGATAGTCCGTATATACATGTTCCAGTTTGTCACACTCATAAAATGTTCCATCTCCAATTTCGGATATACTATTAGGTATGATGACATTTTTTATAGGAAGTGATAGAAAAGCACTATCAGAAATAACTGTTATTTCTACTGGTGATGCTGGCAATCCATCTGCCAGATACATTGATTCCTGTGGAATGATCAATGTGCAATCGTCAAATAATTTTTCTGATTCAGAAAATTCATGTCCATGTGCCGAAGCCAAAACTCCATCACTGGTAATATTGATATACTTCTCTTTAATAAGTTCGTCCCAACTCATTCTGATATTTCCATTTGAATCATAAAGACCTGCATATTGTCTGTTTCGGCTGTCTTTATCTTCAGATGATAATGAAAAAATAGATTTTTCTGATGCCATAGTTGCACCCTCCCTTTTATTTTATGTTTTGTATCAAGTATGTCAGAAAAACAAAAATATGATTTTATGATTTATATGTGACGAAACCCTTATAAAATAAGGCTTTCACATAAAAAAGGCTCTGTATGCGATTATTTTAAGGTTCAACCCTATAATCTTACGTATAGGCATAAAAAAACTTCATTGTGAGCTTTTTGTCATAAAATAAACCATATTTAAAATAGTATTAAAATTATATGTTGAATTTCCTATCAAAAAAGGGGGGTGCAGAAAATATGCGTTTCTTCATCGAATCATCTTTTACTATTTTATTATGATAAAATGTAATAAAATAAACGGTCGTTTAAACTATTACAACATTGAAAGGCATGAAATGATTTACGGTTACGCAAGAATTTCTACACCAAAACAAAATATTGAAAGACAGGTCAGAAATATTCTTCGGGAATTTCCAACTGCAAAAATTTATGAAGAAATATATACTGGAACAAAATTTTATGGAAGATCTGAATGGGAAAAAATTTTTCGAAGAGTGAAAGCCGGTGACACAATTATCTTTGATAGTGTCAGCCGTATGAGCCGTGATGCAGAAGAAGGATTTCAGCTATATCAGATTCTTTATAACATGAATGTAAATTTAGTATTTCTGAAAGAGAAACATATCAACACTGATACATACAGACAAATTCTCCAGAACAAACTTAATATTGCTATAAATAGTGGTGATGCTGCAACGGATGAACTTATGAATACCATTGTGGATGCATTAAATAAATACATAATGGCTTTAGCACAAAAACAGATCCAGATTGCATTTGAGCAGGCCCAAAAGGAAGTAGATGATCTCCGGCAGCGTACAATTGAAGGTATTGAAACAGCTCATCTAAATGGAAAAAAAAGTGGACGTACTCCTGGAAGAAAATATATCACCAAAAAATCTATTAAAGCAAAGGAAGATATATTAAAGCTGAATAGAGATTTTGGCGGAGCATTTAATAATGAAGAAACATGGAAATTTGCTGGAATATCAAAAATGACTTTCTATAAATATAAATCGGAACTGTTAAATGAAATGTATAAATAATCGTATTATAATAAGGTAGAAACTATATCGTTTTTCTGCCAGAGTATGGCTTTAAAAAAAATATTGACAGCATCTCACGTTTTATGTGAGATGCTGTCAATGTACGGAATAAGAGACATGGGTTTTCGCCACAAATCCTATAATGGCTTATTGAAATACTTTAGCACCTTTCCATTCAGCATTACTATTGCACCAATGAGTATTACCTTTTGCACATGGCGAATTGTTGTCGTTTCCGTATCTACAGAAATCGCATGGAAGAACATAATTTCCACACATTAACCTTTGGATATCTGCTTTTGCAGCCTGCAATTCTTTTTTATATTTTTTATTTCTTTTTCTCATATTTCACTCCTTCGTGGTCTATTCAGATACAATTAACCGAAAATTCCCGCCCTGCTTCTTAAAACAAACCAAAGCGTTTCTTTTTTTGCTCTTTCATTTCAATAGATGCCTGGGTGAAACCGAGTGTACTTTGAAATAAACCAATCGCTTGTTCTGAAGGTTCAAATGGATTTATTTCGAACGGTATACCTATAGTTCTATTTTTTTTGGTTACGCTATTAACTGGTTTTAAATGGATATCATCAAAAAATGGTACCATATAGATAATAGAGTGTCCACGATCAAATGTACAGGTCTTATAGAATTTTTCCAGTTTTGGAAGATTCCAGTCTGCACCACTTGCAATTACAATTTTATTTCCTGCTCTGACAAAGTCAGATACATCAGACTCTTCATCATATACGCCACAATCAATCACAACATAATCATAAATGGCCTTAAATTTTGCTGCAAAAGTGACATAATTCATACCAAAATAGAAATCAACACCACCTAATGGGAACATGTGCTCTGCCGGTGTGCCAAGAATCCATTCAGACATATTTTGCATATGGTTGCTATTGTCTAGTTCCAAATATGCAACTTCTTTTCCTGTTCTCGCAAGAGATTGGGCAATCATAATCGCTGTGTGAGATGTTCCACATCCATGTGTAAGACCTGCAATTGAAAGTTCTGTAGTATTAACCATGGTCAATACACCATTTTTGTCTTTCATATTTAAGATTCTGTCTGCATCAATGTCCTGAATCGTATTATCTTCAGCTACAAAAACACTTTCGTGTGTTTCTTTTTGTGGGAGTTCTTTAGGTGTATTGTCAGAAGGAGATTCATAGTGTTTGTATTCGCCACTGATTATCTGAGCAAGTTTATTTTTCATCTGTGTGAATTCCAGATCCTCGTCCTTGCGCTGCTCTGTTTCTTCCATCTCTTCCAACGTAAACTCTTTCTTTGAAGTGATCTTTTCATATTCCTCTTCTCCAACGAGCTGCAATAATGTTGAAGTAGGCATATCATAATTACGATCATCAATACTGATTCTTATAATATCATCATCAGGCAGCAAGATGAACGGATAGTTCTGTTTTAAAAGTTCTGTGTAACTCATGTTCCAAATTGACATAAGCTCATTAAATGAGCCCTGGTCAATATTATCAGAATTTTTTTCATATTTTTTTCTCACATCATCAGTCTCTTTTAAAATATTGATATAATATCTTCTTTTTGTTGCCATATTCTACACCCTTCCTATGAACTTTCTTAATAATTTAAATTTCTTTTTTTGAAAATCTTTGTCCTGTTTTGAGTATTGTTCATCCAGACTTTGTCCGGTTTGCCTTGCCAATTTTTCTTTTTTGATTTGATTCAATGACATCATTTTCATTGTAACAGGATATGGCCATTCAAACCCACACTCTTCACAAAAACAATTATCATTTGGGATTTCATATACTTCTTTAACGATTTCCCCATTACGCAGAGATTCCCTTGTCACCCATCCATTTTCATATGTATATTTCTTTACATATCGTCCGGTAACATAGCTGCCACAATAAGGACATGGCGGAACATAATAATATGGTTTTTTAATTATATCTTTTAACATATAATTAATCTTCCTCCGTATCAGATTTTCTAGCAAGTCGCAGCATATCATGAGAAAGCACCACTTGCAGTGTCATGCTATTAATCAGCATGTTTTCTTTCTTACAAATATTCATTACATCTTTAAAAGACATTTTTACCGGTCCCCACTTTCCTTTTGCTTTATTTACCCATAAATTGTATTCTGTGAGATCAGTAAAAGCTAAATAAAAATATCCTTCAATGCCAGGTAAAGTTGCATACGCATATTTTATTTTTGGAACCTCTAATCCATTATCTATTTGAAGCGGTACAATAAAAAAACATTTTGAAATTTTTCGCATATAAATTTTTTTCTTGGTCTGCTTCAAAAGTAGAATATTCGCAGATAGTTCAGGATTATAAAAGTTACGTTTTACATAATTCTTATCAATAACTGCCTCAATGTCTTTTCCTTCTAAATTCAGATGTATCATCACAAATCCAAATTTGTTCAGAACCGTACATAATTCTTCAGCAGTATAATATCTTTTCTTTTCTATTCTTGTATCTTCATGTGATTTAACAAAGCTCTGTGCATCATAATCTGTTGTAAATAAAAAAGCTGCTCTATTTTCATCCATGTACGGGAATTTAGTGACAGTAGAATAGATCATATAAAATTCGTTCAATGTGAGAATGTTGTTATCACTTTTCGTCATAGTACAACCTCAATATTCTATTTATTTCCAGGAGAACCGAAGCTGCCTGAACCTCTAGTTGTTATACTTAGATCATTCACTTCATCAAATTCTATAGTCAGAAATGGCATAATTACAAGTTGAGCTATGCGTTCATTTGGATTGATTTTTTTCATACTATAATTACTCCATATGTTTTATTTACTATTAGTATGTCAGAGTAAAATTCATTTTTGTTTTCCCATACAACTAATATCTCAAGAATATTACAAGGAAAATAAGGAGTGGAAGTTGCTGCCTCTGGTATCAGATCAATCGGTATATTGACAATTTTAATTATATATGTCAAAATTACCATAATTAATATTAGTAATCTAGCTGATGAGGTGCATAAATGGGAGAATATACACGATTAATTCCGGATCTATTATCTCTTCACTACAAAGTAGAGGATGATCCACGTTTTCGAATGGAAAATGAAGCATGCTATGAAGAAATAAAAAAATTATTGGAAGATGTTGGATGTTATTTAAAATTGGAAGATGGGATTTTATCCGTATCTCTGCGCACTTCTGCTAATTCAGTTTATATGCAAAAAAGGAAAAGAAATTCAGGAAAAAAGAAACGGTTGTTCAGAAATATGGATAGTTCAAACCCTTCTGATTACCTTAAATTTTCTGATATTGTATATTTGATGCAATCAATGACTGACAAAGCGATTTTTACTAAACACAATATACCAATACAGACATACTATAGACATAAGAAAAGACTTTTAGAAAGTATTTACTATAAATCTCTGGATACTGAAAAAATGAATAATATTGAATATTTAGAATCCAAAGAATTCAATTATTATTTTTAAAATTATGTTTATAAAAAATGAGCGATGCATTTGCACCGCTCTATCCATTTTCGTGTTACAATAAAGTAAATGTAATTTTCATCTGTTTTAGCTCTGATTTTTTCATACTTTCTAATTCTGACAAAATGGAATCTTTTGTAATTATGATTTTTTCGTCTGGAGAAATAACAGAATCACGCATATGATGAAGGAATTCAATTAAAACCGATATTTCTGCCACACTCATTTCTTCAAAATTGATTCCAGATTCTATAAATATATTTTTTTCTTGATTATTACGAATAAGTGAACGTAAGAAGCTTAACTGGGCAGATGATGCCTGACGGTTAAATTGTCCATTATTATTACCATTAAATGTTATTCTTTTATCTGCAAGCATTTTCTTAATGTATAACTGTAATTCTTCTCTTCGCTTTTCTTCCATGCTTATCTTCATTCTTGCTGCTGAAGCATTTCGTCTTACTTTGCAAACAAAAGAATCAAATTCATCCATTCCGATTTTTTTTACTTCCTTTTCAAAATCTACGTATTTTTCCAATTCAGTTTTTTTTCTTTCAATCGTCTTTTGCCTTTGTTTCGGAGTAATTTCAAATCTCTTCTTTAATTGTTTTTCTTTTGAAATCTGCTGTTGTATGTCGATAAGAAGACTTGCAGCAAGTTTTGATAATCCACTGGTAGATAAGTTTTTGCCATATTCCAAATATTTCGTATTTAACGATCTGATTTGTGCATCAGATGCTGGCGTTTCTCTCCATATTTTTTGTCGGCTTTTACTCCAGGAATAGCTTTGAAAATCTGGCTGGCCAATACAATAATCCGTTGCAATGGAAATAGCTTCGGTCATGGTAGTTTCACCGATATAATATTTATCTTTATTATCAGTATGCAGCCTAAATTCTATCGTGACTTTATCAAGAACATCAGGCTGGGAAATATAAATTTCGTCAGTCCAGTTTGGCTTTATTCTATATCTATGCTTTTCGTCTGGAAGGGTTTCTACATATAAATCTCCAAATTCAAAATCACATTCTTCCTGAACATGCGTAAACCGCTGAAATCCTTCATATATCGCATTATAGCTTGGTTCGTTACTAATAGCGTTATTAATAACTTCCTGCCTCTCTGAAATGAAACGATCTACACTTTGAATAAATAGATCAATATTCTTTGTGCTTTCTGCCAGCTCTATTGATATTTCATCACAAAATGTAAGAAGGTCCATTTCCTGCATTTTCTTTTTTTTCTTATCTGATAATACTCCTGGATTGACACCAAATAAAGTAGGTGCTGTACATAAATGCCTTTCATATCCGGTACCATCATTTGGAACAATATCTATAACAAGACAATACTCTTTTCCTTTGTAAAGTCTTGTACCGCGCCCTACCATTTGCTGATAAAGAGAATCGCTACATGTTGGTCTCACATTAACAATCGTATCACAAACCGGTAAATCAGTACCTTCCGTCAAAACCATGCAATTTATAATGCATTTAACACTACCATTATTAAAATTGGTAAGTGTTTTCATTCTCTCATCTTTTTCAGTACTTCCTGTCAGCATTTGTATTGTATCATGCTGGTCATTTGGAAGCATTTTACGAATCGTTTCTAGCAAGATTTTACATTGTTGTATTGAAACAGCGTACATAAGAACATGGCGTTCTTTTTTATGGCATAATTCCATATATGCTTTAGCAGTTGTAACAATTGTTTCATCATTCATTATCTTATTAAGATCTCTAATAGAGAAATCATCACCTGCTTTTTTTACGCCTTTTAATGTGTAATTTGCTGATACTTCCTGGCATCTAATATTTGATAGATATCCATTTTCAATTCCCCACCTTAGATCCTTAGAAAATACAATATCTGTAAATACATCTGTAAGCCGGATATTATCTCCTCTTTTTGGAGTTGCAGTCACTCCAATCACTCGATTTGCTCCTGAAAAGTATCTTATAATTTTTTTATATGACTCTGCAGCTGCATGATGTGCTTCATCAATAATAATTGTATCAAAATCATTCACATTATACCGTTTAAGTCGACTATCTTTGGAAAGACTTTGAACACTAGCAGATACAATTTCTTCACCATTAGAATGTTCGTCTGCTTTTTCAACACCATATGTAGCATCCTCAAAATATTTTTGTGGCTGTCGTACAAGTTCGTCTCTATGTGAAAGTATAAGAACCCTTCCACGCCGCTTAAAGTTCGCAAAAGTTGCTGTTTTGCCAAGCCCGGTAGCCATGACAATAAGATGGTTACCTTTTGGAAGATTGTCTATGATTTCAATGCACTCTTTTTGATATGGTCTTAGTTCCATTTCTTGTCCTCTTTTTTATTTTTAATATGTCAGAATAGTTATAATTTCTCGTTTCTTATACAAAAAAATAAAATTAAAACCACCATATAATTACTTTTGTACATTACATGGTGGTTAATGTTCAAGTTATTTTTCAAAATCGGATGCATCATTTTTTGCATCTGATGCATTATATGTATCTTCACACCTTTCCGATGTATTCATATCTTCTTGTAATATGCGGCGATTTATTTCTTCCATTTCCTCTCTTTTCTTTGCTGCTTCCTCTTTTAATTTCCTGTTATATGCAGCTTTTTTATTTTCTATTTCCATTAAATATTCTTCCGATTCCAATATATCGTTTTTTGTTGATGAATTTCTTAACAGTCTTATTATGACGCATATAATAATGACAACTAATAAAATTATAGATGTGCTATTATTAATTCTATCCCAGTCAAATGATAAGAACTTTTCAATATAAGCTTCCATTTATTTTGATCCTTTCCGTTTTGAATGAATGATGAGTATGATTATAATAATTCCGAGCATCAAACCTATAAACACAGCCGGAATTACAAAGTCAGATAAAGAAGGCTGGTAAGTATTATCAACATATTCGTTATTCTTGTTGTTCTCTTCTTGCTTTATCTTATCTTTATTCTCTGTGGATGGCGTTACTACTACTTCTTTTATGCTGTCAGTTTCATCAATCGAATCAAATTCTTGAACAGTATTAGTTTCGGAAGGAATCTGGCTTTCAGTTGAATCTATAATATCTGATGGATCATTATCAAGATCACTTTTTAAATATGTAGTGGGTTCTATATAAGTTACATATCCATTTTTATCAGAGTTATCTTTTATAATTTTTTCAAAATAGGATGCATCAAGAGTTTTAAGGATGTCATCTCCCTTTTCTTCACTGATATTTCCATGAATTTTTGAAATACCATAATCATTCGTATAGAATACAAGGTTTTTATATTTGTTTACAAAATCTTTGTATCCTGCAACAACATTCACAATTGCCGATGAATTATCAGGCATGTCATAAACGTTGAAAGGCGTATATGCCCAATAATCGCCTGCTCCAGGCGAACCATCAATAAATGTATTAACTGTATAATCTCCAGCTGCAATAGTTCCTGTATAATGCCAGTCGTTAAAGTAATTTAATTCAAAGTGATAATAATCATCTTCTTCATTTGTAAATTCAACAATAACTGCATATTTAGAATCTTCTTCCATGATAGATGAAATATCTACATATACCGTATCTGAAGACGGATCCGATTCCAAAGTGGCAAATTGTGCATACGTATTTTCAGGATGCAAAGCAATTATACCGCCCAATAATAGTGAGCATAATAAATACCTCTTATATTTCGTCATACAATATTATTCCTCCTCAATCAATGCTTAATATAAATATGTCAGAGTAAATTACGAAATGCAGATCATATTGACCTGCATTTCATTGAATTACGCTGTTTTTCTATCTTCTGGTTCCTTTGTATCGCTGGATGTACTGATAATTCGATAAATCGGATTATCTTTAGGAAATTCATTTTCAAATGGTATTGTGATCTTACCATTATATAAAAGACCGCTACCTTCGTCACTTTCAGTAATATAATCTAGCTGTGAATCTGATAATCCAAATAGAATCTGTAAGTTTTGTCTATCTTCTTTTGGAAGGCTCAGCATTATTACAAAGTCTGTATTATTTATAATTCCACTGGCTCCCTTTGCACGAAGAAGTTCTGCCGTATTCTGAGTAATTCCCGTAGGGACACCAAGAAATTTTCTTGCACGCTTCCATATAGAAACCATTGTTTTGATAATATTATCTGTTTGCAATAATAAATGAAATTCATCAATATAAAACCATGTATAAATCTTTCTCTTAAAATTCTTTAGCATTTCATTCCATACATAACTTGAACAAATAAACAATCCAAGTGCTTTTAACCCAGGACCTAATTTTTGGATATTAAAACACACGATACGATTATCTGTTTCAATATTTGTTCGATGTGAAAATAAATCGTATGCGCCAACTGCAAAAGGTTCTATTGCACTGGCAACACTATTTGCCTGAATTTCTGGTTGCATTTTGAGTTCTTCATATAAATCTCTTAACGTTTTTGCATATGAAATATCGATAGGTAAATTCATATCCATACAATGCTTAATATATCCTGTATATATGTTCTTAACACAGCGGATAACAATTGATTTTGCAATAGGATCTAAGGTATTATCTCCACCGATCATAATATCAATTAAAGATAAAATATAGTCTGTCTTTTCAGCAACTGGATCATCACCATCTTCCAAATTGAGGTCTAATGGATTTATGTAAGTCTTTGAACCAAAAGCAAAGTAAACAATTTGTCCGCCAAATGTCTCAACCATTGGCGTATATTCTCCATCTGGATCTATGATATATACTCTGCTTTTTGTATCTCTTAAAAGAACCGCAATCATTTCTAGTTTAGCTGTAAAAGATTTACCTGATCCTGAACCACCAAAAATTAACCCATTGTAATTTTTCGCGGATAATCGATTGTAAAGAATCATATTTTTGGTTACGGAATTTAATCCATAAAAAATTGCATCCTTCTGCATCAATTCTTGAGATGTATAAGGGATAAAAACACTTGCTGTTTCAGTAGTATGAAGCTGATCAACAAATAAATCATCTCTACAGAGTGGAAGGGTATTATTTAAAGCGAACTCTTGCTGATCACTTAATATCACAGGCGTGCAAACATGTTTTTCACATGTAGATTTAATCAGTGCTATATCATCATCCAATTCTGTTTGGTTATCTGCAAAAACAGCAATTGTAAAGGTAATCAAAAATAACTTCTGATTTCTACTCATAATATCTGTCATGAGACCTCTTGCAGTATCCCTAGCTTTTTCCAATTCAGGAGGCAACATACCATAACCAACACCAGAATCTCTTGCCTCCTGCTGCTTTTGAGATATATCGGACTCAATATCTGATAATCTGGCTTTAGCAAGTTTGATAGCTTCTGAACCATTCATTGCTGTATGTGTTAATGATATAAGCATATTAATCGAAAGATCGGTCAAATCAGCAATAAAATCCGTTGTTAAAAAAGATGGTACAGCTGGAATAAAAAATACAGTTCCTTTTTTATCAGATAAATCAAAACTATTTTTCTTAAATCCCAATTCGTTTGGCCCAATCACATCCTTTGAAATAAGACCTTGTTTTGCAAGCTCATCAAGGCTGAAATGCAGTTCATTTTCTATTTCAATATTTGCAAGTTCTGGATCATCTGGATTGTAGATATTATGCAGAAGCTGCAATCTTTCTTCCAATGTCATTGGAGATGTTTCTCGTCCTGTAATCTTTTTTAAACTTTTTGATATATCCTTATCAATCCTTCGTATCACATCGGATGCATGAGTAATACTTGAATCATTAATAGAAATTGTAAGAAATTTTGACTGTGTGATATCATTTTTCCCATCCGCTAATTTATCTAAATAAACATTATTCATTGCCTGTCTTATTACATTTAGACCATCTTTTGCGGGCCGGATTCTAATTTGTTCCATTGTCTCAGCTTTATCAACTGCATGATTGAAAATATTTATTTGCCATCTGGTATTTTCATCAAATGAATTGAGAAAATTACCATATTTCCTGAAAATTTCCAGCTGTTCTTCATCAGATGCTGTTTTGAAATTTGTTTCATCTAACTGATAAGAACGTGTAAAAACCCCTTTTTCTGTTTCAATAATTCCGTTTTTATATACGGTTTCATAAGGAATTGAATCCTGAATTGTTTTAGGAAGCTTCCGTATCTTTGCTTTATCAAGGACCTTTTCTGTAACATTTTCTTTGTTTAATTTACCTTTTCTTCCTGTATTAGACATTGTTTCCCTCCTATTTATACGGCGTATATTCTATAGGAATTGCTTCATTTTTTTTCCTATTTATTTTTGGTTTTTTATCTGATTTTTTTTGATTCAAAATTAGATTTTTCTTTTTTATTTGTTCATTATAATATCTAAAAATATTATTATTTTTATAAATTCGTTTTGCCGGAACCATAAATAAACGATAAATAAGCCTTGTGGCATATATTTCATATGGCATGCCATATTTTTTCTGCCATCCGCAAAAATACATAGGAATAAATAAGATAGATGCCATAATGCATCTTGTATCAATTGGAATAAATTTAAAAAATATAATAAACGGCACTTCGTATATCAATGAAATACCAATACATACAATTTGTCTTTTTGTAAAAGGTCCAAGAAATTTATTTTCGTACTTCCGGATATCTTTCATCATTTCAACTTCTATCATTTATGCCTCCTATGCACCTACAATATCATTTGCCAGCTCACTTGTCTTAAACATCATTCCGGCTATAGTAAAATCGATTGCAAGTATTTCTATTGCGAAATTTGTATCTGTATCATGGTTTGCCACACCAAGTAAAGCACTCCCTAGAAAAGCTATTACCATACACAATGCTACTTTTAAATAACATGCAAGAAATCTTTTCATATAGCGAACACCTGGGCTTCTTAATCCTTCTCCACATACATCTGCAATTGCCATAGGCGCAAATGCTCTTCGAACAATTATTTCCATTAAGATAGAATACATGGCTAATTTCATTGCGATCTCACATATTTTCATTCCAAAATAAGGTAATATCATAGTCAAACAATCACCAAGTATTTCAAATATATTTGCTGTTGTCTCATTTTTTATTATGTCAATTTTAGGTGCATCCGTCCGTGAAAGAGAACCTTGTATTACATTTGATATTCCTTCTCCTAATCCTTGCAAAGCATCAAAAATCAAATCACAATTTATAATAACAACCCATGCTATTGAAAATGAAATAATTGCTTTTAGAATTGCATCTATCTGATCTGTTCCACGATCCATATTATGAACAGCTTGTACAACAAAAAAAACTAAACAGAAAACAATGCCTACTCCTTTTACTGAGTTTCCTATAATTGCAGCTATGTTATTATTCATAATTGCTTGATAATAATTTCCGCCAAAAAAAGTATCATTTACTATGTCCCAAACTCCAAAATTCATTTCTTCCTGCCATTTCCATGCTGGATTATCAAATGCACTTGCAGTAGGGATTGTAAATATAACTACGGCAGTTATTAAGAGAAAGAGCATCATCAAAGTTTTAATTTTTTTTTCATTTAAAACTATTTCTTTCATTATTAATCTCCTAGCTATAATATTTTAAAATTACCCCCTCATTGAGGGGGTAATTGAATGTTGTTTTAAATTCCAAGCAATCCACTAATATCAATGGCCTTAATTGCAACTCCAACTGCAATTAAAGCCGCACCACCTGCAAGCTGATTTTTTGCCTTAGTTAGAGCTGGACCATCACCTTCTGATTTTGCTTCTGCGAAAGCGACTCCTCCGGTTAATGCATTAATTCCACCACCAACTGAGCATATAATACATAAAACTGTAGAAATAATACTAGCTACAGAAGATCCTGCAGCCCAGCCTACATTCTGTGTAACCCCCATTGCAAGTCCTGTAGAGACAGCTGCAATATATGGTGTTGCCTTTGACTGTAATTCATTTACTTTGTTTCCAATTTTAGAAACGATAGATGTTGCTTTCATAAAAATATCTCCTTTTCATTTAATTCCCGAAACGGGTTTCATTTTATTCTTCTTAAATATGTCAGAGTAAAATTGTAAAAACATCATTTTTGGTCTTATTTTTACAAAATTGTAAAAATAATTTTATGGTGTTGATCCATACATGATTTCATCAGGGGCAAAACTCATATCTAATTCTTCTTCATCATTAAATACAGAGCTGCAAGTCTCACGAAGTTTGTCAACATCCTTAGATCCAAAGAATTTTTCCATATTATCAATGGAAAGAGGCTCTGGATCAGAAATGATGGCATCACCTGATTCGTCTATATTTGCGCTGCTTTCTTTTGCAGCCTCTTTTCTACGTTTATTCATTGTTGAATCCCATTCTTTATCTGATTTCATGGATGACTCCATTCCAAGTATATCTTCTGCTGTTTGGCAAAAAGTCGGGGGATCCTCATTATCAGTTGGGAAATCCAATAATGCATCTTCAGGAATGAAATCATCGCTATTATTTATCATAGAATCAGAAGCCGACGGATCTAAAGGTATGTCATCAAGTGAAGGAATATCGTCTACAGCAAATGCATTCTCTACAACATTTGATTTGTTTTCGTTCATATCCTTTTCAATAGGATTTTCTTCTTCCTGCCCATTTAAAGTTACTGACGCTTGAATTTCATGATTACCTTTATTTGTTTTTTCTTTTTTTACGAGATTTTCAATTTTCTGTCTGAATCCTATCATTGCATCTTTAAAATTAGATTTTTTATCATTTCCTGATAATAAATTTTCATCAGTTGATGCAGATATTTCATCGTGCTTATCTTCTTTCGTTTCTTCTATTTTTTTGTTCTTTTCCTCTATCACTGGATTAGATGATGCTTTACTATGTTTTGATTTTCTTTCTGCTTCTGCTCCTATTTCAATTGGTTCAAGAGACATACATTCTTTATAATTTGGATGTAAATTACACTTATATTTACGTCCATACCATGGTCTTTGGCCACGTACAATAACAATGGTATCATCATCTGGCATTAACAATAATTTTGATGCCGGCATAAGTTCAATACTAGAGCGGTTAAAGCTTGTATTACCACTGGTATTATTTGTACCCCAAGATTCATTTTGTACAATAGTTGTACGTTTACCCAGCTTTTTCGACAGCCATTCTGCCGTTTCATCATCATTACCGCCAAGATAAATGGTTGTATCACAGTTACCTGTGACACCCTGCCATCCTTTTTCATACATTTCCTTAAGCTGTGACAGAGACTGAAGAATAATGACGCAAGAGATCTCATATTTTCTGATAGTTGCAAGTTTCTGCTGAAAATTTGGTACTTGGCCAATATTAGCAAATTCATCCATGTAAAATTGGATATGAGTTGGACATCTGAATGAGCATTTTTCAATTTTTGCATTTGAGAATTCTTTTATTAATGCTTTTGCTTTTTCTTCTGTTCCCCTCCAACCGATTACTTGTCCATTTCCATTGATGAGTTCGTATAATTTCCTATCATTGTTATAGACCACGGCTGCCTTTGCTGCTAATTTTTTGTATTCCTGAACATCTTCTTTTGCATCCTTTGTCTGTTTTTTTGAATAAGCCTGTTTTACATATAAGACTTCACCATTGGCTGCTTTCAACTGATATCCAAATCTTACCCTTGATTCAACATAATCATATACACTCATAAATAGCTGTGAATACATGAGTGCTGCTAAATAGTTGAATGTTTCCTGTCCGGTTGGAAGTACAATGAATAAAGCTTGTTTTGTATCTCCAAATGAATCGAAATCAATATCATCTGTGTCTGTAAGTCTCTGTACAGACTCAAGATCGAATGTTTGTAATCGTGTAGCACAAGAAATAAGGATTGATTTAAGCGTCTTTCCAGCACCCATTTTAAAAGTTTTATACTGAGTAACAGCCATGGAATTCGGTTCATGCTTTTCAACATCGGCAAATAATTTATCCAATGGGCTTTCTGTGGTGCTGTCATTTTCATCAATGTCCGCCATACGAAGTAATTTTGTAATAGAAGACATTTTTTGATCCTTTTTGTTCATATGTTTCCATAAAAGGAATATCAATGCACATAATAAGGCTGTTTCCGATTTTTCCCAGAAAGGATCGCCTCCCTTTTTTCCATTATCTGTATTTTTTATCAATGTATTAACAAAAATAAATACATCCTCATCATGGCCAGGTCTTAAATAACGGAAAGGATTATAATGACTGCTCTTCGTCGTATCAACAAGGTTAAATACTCTGACTCGATATCCTTCATTTTCCAGATATTTACCATAATCATTTACCAGATCTCCTGATGGATCCGTTACAACAAATGAAGAATTGGCCTGCAATAAATTCGGACCAACGATATTAAAAGATTTACCTGTTCCGGAACCACCAAGAACGAGAATGTTACAGTTACGGCGTGTAAGTCTATTATCAGTCAAATTTAAACGCATTGTCTGAGATAAAATAATATTATTTGGTCCATCAAATGTCTTTTTTTGTGGTGGATCTGAAAATCTCATGTTATATTCTTTAAATTCCTGTTCCGTCATCCAATGAGCATCACCATTTACCGTTTCAGGATTGTCATGTTTCTTAAGTTTTTGAATACTTCTTTCTATATAAATGAAAAATGAAAGTACTAAAGTTCCTATTACTGCATATTGAACTGCTTTCCCTGGAACCGGAAAAATACTAAATGGAGATTCTAATAATTCTTCATAAGCCAGACTCATGATCGAATTGAAATCTCTATATGGATATAATTGTTTCAACTCATAAAAATGAAAAAAATAAAGTAATATAGCAATATAAATTGCACCTATAAATATGGCATAAACAGCGATAATAGTTTTATTTTTTTTCTTTATCGGCATATCAACATTCCTTTCTTTGATCTTTTTCTTTGAATTTTAATAATACGAATATCTTCGTTTTTGGAATGTCATATAACCTTTCTTACACGAATTGTTGTTACCACAGAGCCTAATGGTATGGAAAATAACACTCTTGAGTTAATTAGAATTGTTTCAATACTATTTATGTAATTCATACAAACTCCTTTCTACCCTTTATCCGGATATTTTATTTTTAATATGTCAGAGTAAAAGTCTTATTTTGAGATAAAAAAAAGAACCTACCCGGTTCTTTTAACATGATATTTTCGTGGCAGATTTGCCTGCTACACAGATAACCTAATTCATTAGATATTTAATTTACAGATTATAATTGATGTCGGTAATCATATACATACTTTTTTACCTGCTACAGCAGGTATTCTTGGACAACATAAAATGCTCCTTTTTCTGGATTAGACACCTTGTAAGCCTGCTACAGCAGGTATTTGTGGGTAACATATAATTTAAAGCAAGAGGAATTACTACATACAGAGCCTGCATCAGCAGGTATTTTGGAATAACATATAATAACCATCTTAATTTATAATTTTCTTGTGCCTGCAACAGCAGGTATTTCTCGGTAACATATAATAGAACAAAGCGGTGATGAATACGAGCACAAACCTGCAACAGCAGGTATTTCTTGATAACATATAATTTAAGGGCTTTCTGTTCCACGCCATTCTCTACCTGCATCAGCAGGTATTTTTTGATAACATATAATGAAAAAAAAGCGATGTCAAACCTTCTCACCTGCAACAGCAGGTATTTCTTAGTAACATATAATTTTGGACAGGGGTAAGTACCAGTAGCCACAACCTGCATCAGCAGATATTTCTTGGTAACATATAATTCTTTCATCTCTTTTAATCTAAGTATGTCAACCTGCAACAGCAGGTATTTCTTTGTAACATATAATTTCCATACGGCACGCTTTAAGAAGACATTCACCTGCAACAGCAGGTATTTCTCTGTAACATATAATGATAGCAGAATTGCACACTGACAGGAATGAGCCTGCAACAGCAGGTATTTCTCTGTAACATATAATAGGGTTGACTTTATTTTTCGCTTAATCCTTTAATCATAATGCATTTTAACGCATATAACTCTGTATTTTTTTATTAAAAATATCAAATACGTTATTTTTTTTGAATTCACTTTTAGTATGTCAGAGTAAAAATAAGATTTTATAAAAAGCAGAAGAAATATCTCCTGCTTTTATAAGAATCTCTCTTATTTTTTTATTTCTGATAATAACACATCAATTTTTTCTTCCAATTTTTTGTATTCTTGTATTTCTATATTTTTATCATGCTTTTTTCTGCATACAAATTCTTTTATTTTTTTATAAAAAATAATATATACGATAACCAATATTAAGAGAAAAGGAGTTAATGATAACATTGCTTCTATGATAAACATCATAAATGATATAAAAATGTTCCAGGACTGATAAAATCTGTATTTAAAGATTTCAGACACATTTCCTTTTGAATAATGAATGACTTCTTCTACTGTTATTGACACATAGGAATATGCAACATCTTGATCATATCCTTTTAAGATATTCTTTTTTTCATTCAATTCTGACTGCACTTCCGAAAGTCTGGTATCAACAGAAATAAAATCTTCCATATTATTGCAAGACTCAAGCAAAGAATTCAATTTCTTTTTTTCTTTTTCAAGTGTTTCGATTTCTCCCTCAATATCATGATAAGACTCACTTATATTCTGTGCCTGACTTGCTTTAGAAATAATCTGTCCATAGTTTCCTGTACCATCCATGAATTCGTCAAACTTTTCAGCCGGTATTCTTACCTGTATCACGTCCTTTCTTTCTCGACCTGATCCTGCTGTTAATCCAGTATTCTTATCAGACGTTCCTTCTTGTGATACTATTACTCCTCCACAGTCTGCGATATAACTTTTCAGCCTTTCCATAGCTTCATCATAATTTTTTGTTTCTATTTCAACATTTCCAAAATATACAAGTTTATCCTGCTTGATTTCAATAGAAGTTGCATCTTTGGTTTCATAATCGTTTGACGTATCAGTCCTGGAAGAATAATTTGAACCAGATATATTGGTCGTGGCCATATCTGATATTGTCATAAGCCCACCAGTTTGTATCGTTTTAGATGTGTTATTAAATTCATTTAATACAATACAGACAATCAAAGAAATGATTACTATTATGCATATATACCCTAAATACGTCAGCCAGTTCTTTTTTTCATTTTTCTTTCCCATATCAACGCTCCTTTTTATTTTTTATTAATATGTCAGAATAAAAAATAAATGAATCAGCAGCATTATCTTGTATCAGACCACATAATAAAAAGCCGAGAATACTTTTATGATTTGTAATCTCAGCTTTTTTTATTATTAGTTATCTCTCGCGTTCAGGCTGCTTTTCTGTTTTGACGATTCTCTTTGCTTTATAATTTCTTTCATGTGTAAGTTCTGAACTTCTATCTGTTGCCTGATGTTCTATTGTTGATATTCCGCGCATTTTTTCAACCGATCTTAAGTATTTTTCCGGGCTCACTTTCATTTCTTTTTTTGATATCTTTTTATTTGCACTTTCAAAGCATTCTTTGATCTCTGCAATATCATTATGATTATATCCTTCTGGTATTTTATTCTCCGCTAGACTTTCAATTATTTTAGCTGCCTCTTCCTGATATCTATTAAATGCATCTGCGCCCCTTACAGGTAACTGATTTTCTCCGGAAGCTGCAATTTCTAAAATATGCTTTTTTATGATCACATCCATTTTCCTTGCAAGCTGCGATTCAAATGAGCTTATAATATCCTGTTCTGGAGTTCGTTTTGGTCTATCTGTGTGAAGGATTACCTTTTCTGTTGCCAGATGTGCTTGTACCATATCAAAGTCATCCACAAAAACGCAGTCTCTGAACTGATCACTATATTTTTGGATCTGTTCATCATAGTTAAAGTCATCCGCCCCAACCTCTGCTTTTAAAATTGCCTGTTCCTTACCTTCGCTGTCATACGCACATTCGTAATATTTAAAGCCATCTTCGTCAATCTTCATATAACGTGTATTATCTTCTGCCCCACAAAGATAAAGTTCTTTTTTAGTCCCCCTTGATTTTTTTAATACTTCATTCAATTTCATATCGGCTTCGATCTGCCGGATCTTTGTATCCATATTCGGACCATAAAGTGAAAATGTCATCTCCAAATATGCCTTGCTGAAGTCATTCCTCATACATGTCTCATTTGCAACGCACGAATCATCATACGTATTATTCGTATGGGTTGTAATGGAATAACTTTCTCTTCCAGCAATTTTCTGTTTATCAACACCTACCATGAATCCCCTTGTGATCCAATTACATTTATTTTTTAGTACCTCTGCTTCATATTTATTGAGATTTTCAACAGTAATCAGGTTCTTATTTTTCACAGCATCTGACTTTGCAAAAATCGTTTCCATTTCTGCACTTGATACCATCTGATAATAATTGCCTCTTCTTACAAGTGTTTCTCTGTTGATAATGCTTGCCCTTTCTGTATCTTTATCCCGGATAATAATACAATCCCGCCCAAGATCATTATTAATATATAGGTATGGGATTCCTTCCTCTCTGAATCTTTGTGCAACTTCACGCAGACAATCTCCTCGCCCATTAAAAACATGTGTTTCCTGACCGGCATTGATCCATTCTGCCATTGCCTTTTGTGCCGCTGTTTTCTTTTTTGATTCTAACATACTGAGAAACATATCCATAAGTTTTTCCATTGTATCCAGGCCTTCTTCAGCTGAACTCATTGCTGATTTACCTGTACTGGATGATTCTAAAGCCATGTAGATACCTCCTGTTTTATCTGCTATTATTTGGTTTCTGATGAAAGTATGTCAGAGTAAAATAATTATAAAAAAATAAGACTGGATTGCTCCAGCCTTACTTTTTAATTACATGTTCCTACATTCTTCGATGTTAATACATTCAATTCCTGCATTTTTAATTGTTTCAATTGAATCTGTATGATCAACACATGCAATAATGATGTGATCGTATGATTTCTGATTTTTCTTAAGAATTCGCACAAGTGAACTGAATGTATCCGAATCCAGAATACTCAGCTCATCTAAAAACATAAATCTTGTTCCAGAAAGTGTATTGAACATATCCATAAGAATATAGATCATATAGGCTTTCTCTCCACCAGATAATTCATTATATTTTAAATAGCTGCCATTACCAGAGTCACAGAGTACATGCACACCTTTATCATTCTGAAAACAGAATTTCATTCCGGCTTTTATTTCTGCAGCTTTGGCATTACAGTTGTCCTGAAACAGCTGCAGATATTTTGATACAATTTTGTTTTTTACAATTCCTTTTGGCTCTAATGCTTTTACCAAAGCATCATAGTCCTTGAACTGTTCTGCAAGATGATTCAGCTCTTTTTTTACCTCAACGGCTCTTTCCCAGGCATCTAAGCTATTCAATTTTGTCTGGATTTCTTTTTTCAGGCTTTCTGTCGTGGTATTTTTAATGTCACGAGGTTTTTCTGGTAAATCCGGATAATTTTTTTTCATCTTTTCAAGCTGTGAGATTAGGAACTGTTTCTTTTCTAACAGCTTAACCGCTGCATCATATTCTTCAATTTTTTCAATAAGCCTTTTTCTTTTTTCCTTTAGTTTATTATACTCAGTTTGCTGCACTTTCATTGCAGCTATATTTTTCTTGATAGATTCTTCCAGTTCTTTTTTCACCGGCGTTTTATCAACTGTACATTTGATTTTATCAGATAACGGACAATAATCCTTATTCAGATTATCAAGGCTTGTTTTCAAAGCTTTCGATGCAGATGAAAGTGAAGAAAAAACTGTACTTGCATTCTGCATGCTGCTTTCACAAGATTCCTTTTCTGTTACGAGTTTTTTTCTTTCGCCATCCGGTTTTGTTTCACAATCAATCTGTGAAACCTGTTTTTCCAGATCCTGAATCTGTACATCATATTTCTTTCTATTTGCCACCGCCGTATCATATGCCTGTTTTTTTGCCAGTTCGATTCTGTAAGTCTGTTCTGAAGCAATTACATCCTGGAGCTGACGCTCCAATGTTTTTCTATCATATTCCGGGTTTTTGTCCGGAGCATTAACTATCTGTGCCTTTAAAACTTTTCCTTTATCATTAACAGACTTGCGCTGCTCACGGAAGAATACCTCAGCTTCTTCAATTGCCTTTAGTCCGAACTTTCCAACTGGTAATGCATTATCAAGATTATCACGCATTCCCTGTGTAAGTTCCGGGATCAGGCTTTCAATCATTTCTGTATTCATTTCTGCCGGAATATAACTCAGAATAAAATCAGAAAGTTCCTGTGGCTTCTGTTTCAAGATCACTTCTTCAGAAGACACAAGTTTAACTGTATCCATGCGGATACCAATTACATCTTCCATTCTTTCATTCATAGATGAAATGGAAGTAGCTTTTCCGTTAATCTTTGTCTTTGAAGGAGATCCCTTCTTTTTTATTCTTGTATAGACATTTCCATCCGAAAGTTCTATAGAAACGGAACATTCTTCCGATTTTTTATTGATAATATCGCATCCATCTGGTTCAAGGCCTGTAAGGGCAAATCTGATAGCATTCAGTAAGGTTGTTTTACCAATACCATTTTTCCCGACAAGTGCCTGGAAATGACCAAGATCAAATACATATTTCCCTTCTAATCCCATAAAGTTTTCTACAGTTATCTTTCCTATTTTCATGATTTCCCTCTCTTCTACTCACGTGTTTTATGGATAAGACTGATGATGGCATCTGCTCCTTGTCCATCATTATTATCTATCCTATAGTCGCATATTTTGCTATTTTTCCGTTCTGTATCCAATGACAGAATCCTCAATGTTTTTTCTTTGATATCCATATTATTTTCTTCAATAATATTCCTGATAAGTTTTTCCTTATCTCTCTTTACATAGATAATCTCTGTTGGAAAATACCTTTTTAATGCGATTGCGCCGCACATATCAACTGGATATACAGCAAATTTCCCTGCCTTAAGAATTTCTTCTATTGATGACTTTTGCATGCCGTATTTGTATCCGGCATACATTGTTTTTTCAAACAGATCCGCACGGTCAAATTCTTCTTCTGACATGATTTTATGATCAAGAGCATCCGGTTTTGTGGTAAAACCTATCGGTTTTTTACACATATCACTTGAAGAATCGACAAGTTTGTTTACAATTTCAGTTTTGCCTGAACCAGATGGTCCAACAATTGCCAAAACTGAAGGTACAACTATATCCGGTTTTTTTTCTGAAGATATTTTCAGGATCTGTTTTACCATAATATAAAACTCGTTCATATTGTTGACCGCCAGTAAACCTGTCATGTTTCTGTTCCATGGCCGTCTCATTAATACAGGATATTCTGCCGGTGATTCAAGGATATTATGAATGGCATCATCCAATACAATATCAAAATGTACTTTATCCTTTGCAGAGCCAAGAATTATCTTATCTGGCGTAATCTCCGGGAAAGTATTAAGGATCTGCAAAGCTCTTATGCTCATAAACTTTGGATAAACTGCGGAGATAAAATACACATCTGCAATTTCCATCAGATTGCGCACAACATTCTGTACATCCGCTGATACTTCCTGGCTTTGATATAATTCTTCTTTTTCGAAGAATTCCCTGATCACGCCTACTCTTCCAGTAAGATCCCAGTCTGTAATTTCTTCCAATGTCAATGGAGGATTAAATCCATACTTATCATTTGCCATTTTTATTGCCAGACTGTCAAACGGTGCAAGCACATCATCAAAATCCAATCCGATTGTAGGTCTCATATATTTTTTCTCCTTCCTTATCAATATTTCATATGTAATATGTCAGATAAACTGTAAAATAAAAACTCTCATTACTGAGAGTTTTTATTTTTACGAACCAAGCTTAATTGCCATCATATCTTTTCGGTACTTTTTGATCTGTTCCATGGAAAGCCATTCAGGCTTATCTTCTTCTGGAAGGGATTCCCAGATTTTTTCCATATTGTCACAATGGATTTTTACTGATTTGTAATATAAAACCTTTTCATTTCCATTCCCGGCTCCAAGGAAATAGTCACAATCTGATTTTAATCTGCCGAGCAACATAAAGTCCTTTTCTCTTGGATGCCTTTTAAACGGGTTTTCACATTCTATAATATCCGTAACCTGCGTACAAGGTTCTCCACAGATTTCATTCCATTCAGTCATATAAGCCCCTGTATAGATATTCAGTTTTCCATTACCGTCATTGATATCAAAGTATAGTTTCCCATTTTCATCACTGTAACAAGGATATAGAATGCCACTTCCACCAAACCCGATATGATTTAATTTCATAACATAACCTCCAAATGAATTTATATTTGATTTTACATTAATGGAGAAAATGTCATGTGCAATGTTTTTATCACAAGCTTTAATCATCCTCCATTTTTCAATAGTTACATTATGAATATGTCAGATAAATAAAAAAATAAAATCCCAGGATTAATTTAATCCTGAGATTTTTCTTTCCATAAACTTATTTCAATACGATACAATATTTATTATTATTGGAATTTTCCGCTACAAATTCGAATATAAGAACTTCGTATTTATGTTTTTTTACATAGTTCTTAAATTCCGTTGATTCATAATCTTTGCAAAGACCTTCATAAGTCCCAAAGAAATAATGTTCCAATCCGGCATCAAGAACTTCTGCTTCTTCCCGTGTATCATATTCATTTTTCATTTCTGCTGCTTCTTCTTTTGTCATATTAAAATAATCCGTTGTTTTTACTATCTGCATATCTGTTTTCTGATCCATGTGTCTCCTTCTACTCATATGTTTTATGGTGAATCACTCGGTCATTGAATGTCCGAAGATTCCCACTTAGCTGACCTAAATTTTCAATTAATATAAAAATTCCAATAATATGTTTCTCTTATTTGGTTAATTTCAGCATGACTGCCTGTTATGGATTCACCTAAATTCTTTTTAAACTGCTCATAGGCGGCTAAAAATTTTGTATCGTATTTTATCTGCTCATATTGAATTGCACTATATTTTTTTGCAAACTGATATAGTGCCTCTGCATCTTCACCATCATATGTATTGCAAAATTGCATTATATTCCGCTCATCATTGGACGATAAAAGAAATGCCTTGATCGTTTTCTCACTCACATTAAAATTTAATATCCTGGATGGGAGATTATCGTCGCCTTTATAATATTTCACTTGTATATTTCTACTTCTGTAATTCTTCATCTTCAGGCACCTCCACGAGCAGGTAACAATCATCTGCCAATGTTTCATTATCAGTAATTGTATCTGTCAACATATTTTCAATTATCATGGCCGCTTCTGTTTTATCCATTCCAACCATAATCTCTGCATAATGTCCGCTGCCACCGCCATAATAGTTTGATACAAGTTCTACACCAGTATCCTGAAATCCTGTATTAATAACTTTTAATCCGTACCATGGGTAGACATTTTGGATCATTTTCTTTAAATCTTTGTTTTTTGTTTCTGATTTATCGACAACAGCAAAATTAAAATTAATAATTCCATCTGTTTTTTCGATATAACCGTGCTTATCAATCTGCATATTTTTAATAACATTCTCAGCCGCATTTTTAATTGTACTTATTATATATTTGCTCACTCTTTTTCTCCTATAATTTCATGAATATACCTTTAATCATTGTATGAACCCCATACAATTCGTTCATCGTCCTCATTCCAATTATTGCAATTTCATTTTTGCAATAAAATAATCTCCACTTGCATGAATATTTTCTAGTATTATTTCTACAAAATATGAAATATCATCTTGGTCAAGAACGGAATCTGGTTGTTTATACCACGCTGAAAAATCATTGATTTTATATTTTGATTTCCGTAGATTACATTCCGCTTTATTCATTGCCATGATATTTTCTGCTTCTTCATCTGTTAATTCTTTTAGTATTCCTTGATCTATTAAGAAATTAATAGATGTTTCAATAAAAGCAGTGGAACCATACATACTTACTCCATATTTTGAATTTGGTATAACAATCATTTTTTCATTTTTATTGGACGAGGTACCTAATAACTCGTTTCTGCCAAACATCATATTTACTGTTCTTGTGTATGTACCAATTCCTGGATTTCCATCATCAATGTATTCTTCATACCAACCTTTAATTTCAAAATCTTTCAAAAATATATACATTACGTATTCTCCTTTTACAGTTTACTCAAGTTTCATTCTTTTTTTCTCCTCTTATCAATAGTTACATTTCAAATATGTCAGAAAAAAAAATTAATGGTAGAAAATCAGCATTGTACAATAGCATTTTAAATATAAAAAAAATAAAAGCCAAGAAATCTATTCTCAGCTTTTATTTTTTTTATATTATTTTTTAGGATGATACAGGTATATTCTTACCGGATAATCTTCATTTCCATAAGTCGTATCTACCATTATTCGGTAAAATTCTGAATATTTTGGTTTTATCAGATATCTTTTGGAACCACCCCATTTTGGATATTTTCCCATTGTATCCTCCATGTCAAAACTGCAACCATGCGGATATTTTTCCTGCAAGTATCGAATAATATTATCAATTCCCACACAGTCTATCTCTGACACTTTTTCACAATCAGCATCTGAAAGGAACCATCTGCCATTCCAGTTTCCGCCGGAAAAATAAAGTCTGTAATATCCGAGATAATCATACCCATCAACACTGCTTAAATCCTGTATTTTTGAATCATCTTCAAAACCAATGATGATTCTTTCTTGATTGATATAATTTTTCAATAAATCTTCTTGTCCCCGAGGGCATCTGAATAATTCCTGGTTAGGTTCCCCACGAAAATTTCCATATACGATATTACAAATGCCTGTCTGGATTAATGTACACTCAGTATTCATTTTATTATCTCCTCATAATTTAACAATTGTCTGCCAAGATTACCAAATATAAGATAGTTTTCCATTTTTGTTTATTACAATTGAAAGAACCTCATATTCCTGGCCGTTATCAAAACAACACTGTTTTGATGTTTCCCATACCAAAACAGTATCAGGGAAATCCGCCATAATCTTCTTTTTCTTTTCTTCCATTGCTATCATGCACTCTTTTTCATTTCCTGCAGCAATAATTTTGAAGTTTACTCCTTCATATGCATGGTGCCAGATCAGATAACATTCAGCATCTTCTACACCGAACAATTCCGTTACTTCAAAGCTTCCTTCGTATGAATAGACACATCTATATTTTTCATTTGTGATCACTGACCATTCAACTGAAAAATCATCCGCTGCATTGTCATAACAATATTTTTTCGCATCTTCAATGCTGTCAAACAAAGAAAAAGCCGGCAATGTATAATGTTCATCATCCAGGTAACAATATAACCATTTCATTTTCTTCTACCTCATTCTATTTTTTTTGTATTTGCAGAGAATCAAATTTCTGAGCTTTGTAATGGATTGTATATTCCTTATAATATACATCACACGTCATTTCATCATCTGCCACTTCAACATCGTCAATATTATTGATACGATGAACAACATTTTCTTCATCATTCTTCATATCATCCTCAGCAAGCCGAACTAATACCTTTTTGATTTCAGCATCATTTCCATAAAACATGTAAACAATAGCTGTTTCACATGCTGAATTTACTATTACTATAATCCAATCTTCTCTTTTTAATGATTCCATGATTTAAATATCCTTTCTTTTTAAATCAACCCATGTTCCCTACAGCATGCTTCCATATGATCTGCCTGTTCCGATCCTAAATATTTTTCTACCATATCTAAATTAATGCCAGACTCTAACAGTTCTGAATAAACATCTGTTTCATCTTCGCCATTGATTAATGCCTCGTTTAGTCTGTCCTTGATAATTTTTTCCATATCAACATCTGATTCTGTTTCCAGCCATACTAATGACTGATCACAATCCAAAGACTGCTCAGCTGCATGTTTTTTAATAAAAAGAACTTCTTCTCCCATGGCACCATTTAATCTTACAATTGCATTTTGATCCATCTTTTCTAATTTTTCCATTAAGGTTTTTACTATCATATTTTTTTCTCTCTCCTATATTCAATTATTACTTTATAAATATGTCAGAAAAAAATAGAAATAAAAATAACAATTTCTTGAAGGGACTCCAAAAAATTGTTATTTTTTATTTTATGCTGCGAAACCTACATAAAGAGGTGTCACAAACTTCATTTTATATGCTTGTACCGTTTTTTCAATTTGTTCTATTGCCATTCTTTCTTTTTCATCTGCCAGCATTTCATTTCTATTTCTCAATGTGCTATAGCCCAAAAGAATATTTACAAGTGTAGAAGAATATTTCCCAAATGGAATTGCACGGTCATCAGCATTTGATAATACACCAGCCTTATAATTCTCTTCTGGTGCGATAAGTACATCTTCGTCATTTGTTACAAGAAGTACCCGGTTTGGAATTGTATTGCACATCCATGCTGTGTTAATGCGTATCTTCTTCTGTTTTTTGTCATTTTCTAAAACCTTTTCTATCGTCAGAATTGCTTCCTCTGCAAAATTTTCCATTATGGAGCATAATTCTCCATACGTTTTTTCATATGGAATTTTCATGCATTCATAATATCCAACATCTGTGGCCACAATTCTTTCCAATTTCTTACTATTCTCAAGATGATAGTCCAGGTCAAGTTCAAAGATACCTTTCCCATATCTTTCATATACTATTTTCTGTGCCTTTTTCTGATAAAATTCCATTTCTTTGATCACATCGTTAATATTAATATCTGTCCCTCTTATTTTGCATCCAGGAGTAGGATGAAAATTACCACGCAAACAGCTTACCAGAAAAATTTCAATTTTCATTCTAAAGTCCATATCCATTCCGGAAGCGAATTCGCTAGTAATATAGTGCAACGGATAAAGTGATGAATCAGCACATGTTAATTTTATTACATTTTTTTCTTTATTCATACTGATCTGTTTTAATTTGTAATAACTCATATGTTCTATTTCCTCCTTCTGCTCATGTGTTTTTTCTCCAATAATCAATAGTTTCAAATTAAATATGTCGGAAAAATAAAAAAATAAAGTCTCAGGGCTTCCTAAGACTTTATTTTGTATCCTTATTTACTTGATTTTCATCTGACTGGCTCGATCTCTTTCTTTCTCTTCCAACATCCTTAATTCTCTATTAAAGCATTCTGATATATAATCCTCATGCACGTCACAATTTCCTTTGATATTCAGATCTTTTAACAATCTTCCTCCAAAGATATCATTTTCGCACGTACTAAGCATTTCTGTTGGACAACCATATAACATATTTTTCGGATCATGTTTTCTTTTCCATGCCCTTGCTGACACCAGCTTGACCATTCCAAGATTATCCTTTTTCAGAGATGGATAATCGATTTTATATTGATCCGCCAGGTGATATATGTAATCAAGAGCCCCATCATATTTTTTGTTTAAATAATCATATTTTTCTTCTCTGGACAACATTGTTTCAATAGAAAATATTTTTTTGCCATCGTCATTTACTGTTGCACCAGGATCATTCATTAATTTACAATCTTCTACATTCCACTCAAACATAAAAATCTCCTTTACAACTCAGTTTTATTATATTTATGGATTTTGATTATCAGTCATCCTCGATTTTTCGGCCGCAATTCGGGCATTTCACGTCTTCGCTGCCATCACCATAATAAATAATGTTTCCGCATCTTTCGCATTCAACCCATTCTCTATTTCTGAAATTTTCTTCGATAAGTGTTTCCGGGCTTTGCCAGTCTACTTCTTCAAATAACTGATCTGCCAATGCTTGCTGGCCATTGCACAAATCAAGGAAATCATTTCCCGTATAAAGAGAATCTGACAGTTCCGGGGAATAACACGGCTGATCCTTGTGGAATTTGTATGCTCCTTCATCTTTAAAGATCGTTCCCTGCCTATACCATTCTTTATGGATGATATAATTTTCTCCCTTTTTTTCAATACTGCCAATTTTCAGCAATTCCGTATTCTTATTATCTAATTCATTGGATTGAATTACTTCATCATTTTCATTTATTGCTCTGATTACTGCTCCACATATTCTATATCCTGCCATTTTTTTTCGTATCTGTAACCATGATCAGATACATCCTCCTTTTCTTAAAACCTGATAATGCCGTGTGCATTTACAACACCTGCAATACCATATCCTTGTACAACATACTTATCTTTGTCGAGAAACACTTTTTCATTGTCTCTACAAAGTGCTAAGAAATAGGCGTTATTTTTTTTCATGATAAAATAACTGTTTCCATTTTTCTTCTGAAGAATGGATGCATCTTTCTCTGCAGCTATATATTCAAGGTATTTTTTTCCTGCAAATGAAGACGGAAGTGATTTACACCAGTCCATCAAATCATGAACCGTTTTAATTGATTTTTTTTCAAGCATATTTTTTGTATACTTTTTCTTTCCAATCACCATAAAAATAATATTGTTATGCAGTTCATTCGTGGATAATTCTTTACAATAGTCTAAAAAATCAGATGCATCTTTCCATTTCATCTGTTTTTCTGTTCCATCATGATCACATACTTCAATTGACAAATGGTAATATTTTTCCATATAACTTTTAGTCAATTGTTCTGCGTAGTCCTTCAATACTTCCTGTGCCGTTTTACCACTATACTTTAAAATAACCTCTTCTGTATCCTCTATGCTGCCAAGTTTTTCGATACATTTGTTCAATGCATTGCGATAAATGCCAAGTGGAACATAATGACCATCGATAACTTCCGTTGTTCTCATCACTTCTTCTTTTGTACGTTTACCGGATCCTGCATTCCCCTTGTTATCTTTTTCTCTTTTTACTTCATATCCTGCAAGTGTAAAAGCACGTGAGACTCCCTCACGTTCGGCCTTTACAAGTAATCCTTCTTCCATCAGTTTTTGAATATGATAAAATGCGCTTGATGAACTTTTTAGTCCCACCGCATCCGCAATTTCACGAACTGATGGTGCATAACCATGCTCAAGAATAAAGTCCTTGCAGAAATTGTAAACACAATCTCTTGTATCATAATTATTATATCTACTCATATTTTCCTTTTGTCCTTTGTTTTGATTAGTAACTCCAGTTGTCATATATACCGTTTTAATTATGTCAGATTAATAAAAAAATAAAATGAGCTGTTTCCAGCTCATTTTTATTTTAATCTTCAATCGTTATATTCCAATCACCTGATCTATGCAGCAATTTTTTCTTCAAACATTTTAATAAGTCCATTCCAGGATGGTTCGCTTATCATCTCATGTAAATTTCGTTCATCCAATGGAGTAAAAGCATAATAAGCTACCAAATATCCCTTTTTTGATATCCAATAAGATGTTCTATCATTAAATGCGTTTTTCACAGGTGCAAGAACATAATCACCGTTTACATATGATATATATTCCATTTTACGCCTACCCTTTCACTTTTTTCAGCAATCATAAGTAACTGACTTGCATTCACCAGCAAATCTTGGGACAAACAATCCAAAATCTGTTGCCGGAAATTCAGTTCTATTGATATTGTTCATAATTCCATATAAATCATGAGAGAAATTAAATGCATCTGCCTTTAACCAATCATCTAATCTTAAATGAAATTTCTGATCTGCACTTTCTTCTCATATCTTTCTTTATCCATATGAATGCACTCCTCTCATTCTCATTACCTTTAAGTTTTAGTCAAGCAAGTCCAATGCCTTATTATACGCTTGACTTTTTCCAAGGTATAATCTGTCAACATCAGCCTTATCTTCATATCTTTTTCTTAATTTGCGCAACTCTCTTTTTGCAACATCTATTTTGTTTTGGCTTTCCGCTTTTTCTATCAAATTATGGAGTATATCTTCATCTGATATGTTTTCTCCACTTGTCATTTCCACTATTACATTTGTTATAAAAATTTCTTCTTCTTTGGATAGTTGAACACCCATAAATGTAGACATACTAAGTTTTAAGTCTTGCAGTATTGTATATCCACCACGACGATAATACATCTCAGATGATTTGCACTTATTAACCATTTGTCTTATATCATCTAATGAAACAGTACATTCGCTTTTTGATCCGTTCCATCCGTCTGTAAATACTTTTTTATAAGTACCGTCAGCATTCTTATAGAATTCAGTGCAGTCTGTCCATATTTGATCTCCATCATTGTGCTCAAATTCATAACATGCAATTTTTTCAGATGACACTACATCATCTGTAAGAACACTAAAAGACTTGCTGCCAGTACATTTTTGTTTGTTTCGCATAGACTCTGCATCTTTGTAAAAACGGTCAATCTTATTCCAAGCATCAGTTACAGATTCGGAATCTTTTATATCTTCGCATAAAGAAGATACAAGCGTTTTTAGTTCATCGGCATAGTTTCCCGCTAATTCGATATTCATTTTTTCAATTCTTTTTGTCATAATTTTTACCTCTCTAAATTTCAGTTTAATTTCTAAAGTGAATATTCGATTCTCATATATTGAGAGCTTCCCTCTATAGGATAATAATAATCTCCATAGCCAGTATCTTCTCCTGTCATGGTCTGATCGCAATATTCACCACCATCCTGTTCATCTCCAACTGGCTCTTGTGTTGTTCCAAAGTCGTGAATCCACATATCTTCAAAACCATGTTCACTTGCCCATGACTTTAATTCTTCATAAAGTTTATCTACTTCTTTTTTAAGCATTTCATATCTATCTGCTTTTATTGCTATTTCCTTAGGTACTGTCACTTGCAATTAATACCGCTTCCGAAAAATCCATCTTTTCGTCACCATAACAATACATACTCTTTTCCTCAATTTCTAAATTTCAGCTGTTTCCAAAATGGAAATAGCTCAGTTTAATTCGGAAAACGTCTTCTTTCTTTACCACATTCAGTAGCATAAATGCCATCCGAACATCCTCTTTTATCGCCATACCAATAATTGTAATATCCACTTAATTCAGGGTGTTGTTCACATTTTAATTTATATGGAGCCACAGCCACTGCATGATATACACCATCTGGTATATGACCATATTTCTTCACGTCTTTATCTCTTACGAGTTTATTTGGAAAGTGCATGACTGAAATTTCTACTGCATCTCCTTCTTCTACTCTCTGTAAAGGATAATCTTTATCATATGGAATATTTTTCATATTTCCTCCATTAAATTCTAAGTTAACCAACACATACAACGGCAACTACAGAATTCTTTTTCAGTCCATTATCCTTGCAAAAATCATTCCAAAAATCTTGCAATTCATTTTGTGCTGTTGATGCAGCGTTAACTGTAAATTCTGTTTCCATTATTGATTTGTTTTCCATGTAGCTTATCTGGTATGTTGGCTTATATTTTTCTGTGCATTCCCAGATCCTTTTCTTAAATGCTTGTTTTATAGTAGCCATCTTCACCACTCCTTACATTTCCGATATACTTTCGGATCAAATTTCTATTTAACTTGTTATATAATCGAATATATTCATTTGCTCTGGCTCCTTGGCTTTAATCACCAATGGCTTGCCTGTTATGAATTTAAACGATTTTAGCATTGCTTTTTCTCTTTTTTCATCAGTGTCCCAACTTGTTGGAAAAATAATATCTCCATTTGGAATATATGCTCCTGTCGTGTCACATTGTGCTTTTATATGTGCAAAATAGTTACTTGTCATAAGAAAGTCAATATATGTTTTTCCATCAGCATAATACACTCCGTTCGCATACCCACGACCTTTTAGTGGAAAACCTTTATCTTTTATAAAGTCATCTTCTAAAAGAAAATCCGGTATTTCAATTTGATTTTTTGATTCACACTGGAACGTAGTGTAAAAATCTGTTGAGTTCCAGTAATCATTCGTTGTAAAAAAATATGTATACTCTACTCCTCTTGACCATTTAAACCAACTTACCCCTTTAAATGGCAATTCTCTACCATTGCAGTAGGCTTTTTCTCCAAAATTACAAGGAATTGGTATTTTCATGTATGCTTATTTTCCTCCACTAAATTCTATATGCTGATGCATACTAATCACTTTCCCTTCAGATTAGGACACAAACCAAGACCACCATCAATTTCTGGTAATCTTCTATATGCGTCTCTATGAATACAATCTTTCTTATCACATTCACCGCAATAGCATTTTTTATACTCTTCATAACTCATTTTGTTATTTGTCTCTTTAAATCTCTCTTCTGTCATCATAATTACTGTACCTCCACTAAATTCTAAATTTTGATTACTCTTGTGTTTACTGTTTTTTTTCTCCACATATCAATAATCACATTATAAATATGTCAGAACAACGCAAAAATAAAAGCATCAGCACAATTCTGTACTAATGCCATTATTTTTATTTTAATGCTTTTCCTTTGTCAACATCCAACAACGCAATTACTTTCATACCTGCGTCTTCCTTTCAAAAAATTCTTAAATATATAATCTACCTTTTTTAGTTGTGTTTTTTCATATTTCTCATAACCTTTTTCTTTTTTGAAATATACTGCTTCTACACCGATTTGTGATAAGATATCAATGAGTTCCGGTACAATGAATAAACATCCACACATGCCGTCTTTCATGCGATGGTTCCCATTTTCATCATAATCCATTCCACCTCTGGCATAAATGCTTTTGTTTGTTTTTTCTATTCTATTATCCGCTTCCTTTTCGCTACAGTTATAAATGTATGCACCGGAAGAATTACAAATTGCTACCATAGTTATTTTCCTCCTAATAATCTTCAAGCTGGAATTTCTTTCTGTGATCCACCATAAACTGATAAAGTTCCTCTGTATCATCTGCTGTGAATGTGTCTAACCATTCCTCAAAATTTATTCCATCATTTTGCTGAATAGCTTTTTCAGAAAAAAATTGTTTTAAATCGTCAATAGCCAATGTTATTAACATGAGATTTGCATCACCATTATATTTATGATTTATTGTATCTTTATATACAACTACATTACACATATCCTGCGTGTACCAGTGATCATATTTAGGGTTCCAAGCCATATGGTTATCAATAAGCAGTTTCATTAATTCTTTCGCCTGCTGGATCGTTTTTTTATGGAATTTTGCGACTGTCTGACTTTTTTTTACTTCATATGGTTCGCCATATATTACTGTTCTATTATTTTTCTCTATAACAAGTCTTTGTTTCATTATATTCCTCCATTCTTCAATCAGATACATTTTGAATATGTCAGAGAAATTAAAAAATGAATATACCGCAATATTTTGACCGCTCATATTATTCGTATATTACATAATATTCGTATTAGTTTACTTCTTCGTATTATATTTTTATTAAATTACACAAAAAAAGAAGAGTGGGCAATATGCCGCACTCCTCAATTTTTTATTCCTTGACTTCCAAAAATACCATTTTACAAGTATCCGGAGTAGCCTCCAGCAAAACTCCATTTCCATATTTACTTTCTGCCTGAAGCTTTACTCCATGTGGTATTTTCCCAACTACATTCCATATGATACCAAATGTTTTATCCTGATACCTGTGTCCGACACTCATTAATTCAAATCTATTATCGTATATCTCATTATATAATTTTGTATAGCACCTTTTCCCGGCAGAAGAAAGATGTCTATATATTTCCTCATTTCCTTTTTCCATTACATCTTCTGGCATATTCTTTATTTCATTAATCAATGTTATGATCGATCGATATTTATTGGTATTATTCTGCTCCAATATTAATAATGTCTCATAAATATTTCTTGAAAAATCCTTCTGTAGCTTCATTTTATTTCCACTATAATATAAAGTCATAGATTATTTCCTCCATTCTTCATTTGCTTTATTATGAATATGTCAGAAAAATAAAAAAATAAAACCCGGCATTAATGCCAGGTTTTTTATGAAATTATATTTTGTCAGGATCGATTTCAGTCATTTCATAAAGATCAATAATTACTTTTTTTCTTCCTTCTTTATCAGCGAGCATGTTGTACAAAGACTTTGCAGAATATTTCGAACGAGTAATCCACACACCAGAGTATTCCATATTTTCATCCATACGACCAACTCCATACCCAGTACGGATAAGTTCTTTTCTATTTTTTTCGATATAATGTCTGGCTTCAATTTGAAATTCTGCCCCAATAGATGTCATTTTTCTAAAATGTTCATCATCTTCATACAGAGTTTTGAGTGTCATAACATGAAGGTGTTCTATTCCATTATTTGATCCGATATTTCCATCAATATAAATATCAGTATAGATACCCTCGCAGCCACCCCATTTAGTTTTTGCGATCACATCAAATTCGATATCTTTTATTTCCATGATTTTTTTATCCGGAATCGAATAATCAAGGATGTTGAATACTTTGCCCATCTTTTTCTGAACTATTTCATAAATATTCTTTACAAAAACATCTGTCGTGTATATTTTACTTTTTTCTAATTTCATAAATTTCTCCTTTATTCATATATTTCATATGAAATATGTCAGAAAAACACAAATATAACTTAGATGTTTGTATACAAATAAAAATATTATTTTCTTATATTATTGATGATTTCAACTACATCAGTAGATAATTTACCTCTTTGTGCGTCACCCCGCAATATATCAACTGCAGTCTCATGTGAATAAGCTTTCTTATAACTTCTGCTGCTTGTAAGTGCATCATACATATCTGCAACCGTTACAGCTTGAACATAAAATGGAATTTCTGTTATACCATATGGATAACCGCTACCATCCAACTTTTCATGATGTAATAATACTGTATTTTCAGGAATTTCTCCAAATACTCCTTTCACAAGTTCATACCCCTTAACCGGATGCTTATGAATTTTATTTATTTCAGTCGGAGTTAATTTATCTTTCTTTTCTAATATTTCTTTGGCAACCACAATTTTCCCGACATCATGAATCAAAGCTCCTGCAACAACATTTTCAATAAATGACTCTTCCACGCAATATTCCTTTAATATCATTGCAGAATAAATAGCTGCAGCTATACTATGGGAATAGGTTGTAAACGAGCATTCTTTTTCCATTTTAAGTATATCTTTGACAGCTGCATTTTTATAACATTTTCTAACGATATCGACTACATTAAAACTTGAAACCATTATAATATCCTTTATAATTTCTTTGACATGTATAAGCAGCATTTCTTATCGTTTATCTGCTCTGTTGACCAGTTCTTTTATTGCATTTTCAGCAATTTTACAGTATTCCGCCTTTTCTATATCTTCAGTTCTTTTCGGTCCTTTCATTAATTCAAGTTGTACCTGGGCAAAATACATTTGTGCCTGCAGTATTTTGGGCAGACTTTCCATGCATTTTCCTCCAATACAGATAAGCGTATTTGTAGATTCCTGCAGATACCCATTCACTCGATCCGGATTCACATCAGGGAGCCCTTTTTGGTACTCAGCACTCAGTCCCCTAATCAATTCATCTCTTTGCATTATGATTAACCTCACTTGATTTTATCTTTTTATAATTAAGTATGTCAGAGTAAAGTTATTATTTTTCATAAAAAAAGAGCATTTTTCGATGCCCTTTTTATTACTCACAAACTATATTTCTTTTTAATAAAAATCTTCCGCCTTATAAATACATACTTCGGTTCCGTTTCCGATATTTTCAAGTGAATCATCAAAACCTAACTCAGCAAAATAGTTTTCTGCAATGACTGTATGTGCTTCCGTATCGTACATTAGATAGCAGTCGCCCCCATCATTATAATATATAAATTTATCAGTCGCAAATATTAACTGATACACTGTAAACATATTACAACCTAAAATATATCTCGGCGCAGATGGTTTCCCCTCAAGTGTTATCATTTCAGCTCGATAACTATCAACTAATTGTTGCAGTTTATCAATAAGAAATACTTTTTCATATTGCTGATCATCCATAATAAGGCTTTCAACAAAGCCAGTTATCATATCCTCGACTGTAAAGCTATGCCCTACAAAATTTCTTCCTGTAGGTTCATATAGTTTTTCGTTTCCGTCTATCTCAATTGTAGCGGACAAATTCGAAAACTCCGGATACGTGTGAGTATCCGTCATATTCTCCAAAGTCACTTCACCATCAATATGAAATAACTCTCGTCTCCCCTTCATCTGTACATTAAAACTTGCTAATCGCATAATTTCCTCCTTACAATCCATATCTTTTACAATTTGTACTATGTTTCGATGCTGTTAATTTTGATTAGCAGAAGTTGCATCAGATAAATAATAAAGCAGCTCATTTGGAGTATCTTTTAAAGCCGTTACTATATATTCGTAGTGTGTGGCATCATCATAATCAAATATAAGCCCCATACTACAATTCTCTAGTATAAATTTTGCAATTGCTTCATAAGTCACTTTATTCCCTATAGCCCCTCTACCAGCGTCTACTTCCATCATCAGTTATATCCTCCTTTTTACAATAACGTGGAATCAAACCGATTCCACGTTATAAATAGTCACTAACTTTTTACCGACCTCAATGATACGACATAGGAATCTTATAATTACAGTCATTGAAAAACGTATGTAGATTTTCAGTACTGTAAATTCCCTCTAAAGCATATTTGCGACAGGTAATCCTCATTAAAAAAATGTGAAATTAATGGTCTTTTCCGTATCCACGAATAACTACATTGCCTTCATCATCTGTATATTCGACCAAACATCCGGGTTGCCATCCTGTGTAATGTAATGGTTTGATTTTCCCAAATTCTGTAATATCGTATACATGCAATTCTACAATTTCATTAATATCGCTTTCATTTGTTGCATTGATAATCCAACAAGAATTTACAATCTTATTTGTAAATTCTTCGATTCCTTCAATAGCATACTGTACTAGAAATTCCATACTAATCACTCCTTCTTAAAATTCTGCTTATAAAAAATCATACTTTGAATATGCATATTACTCAAATTTCTTATTCTTAATCATTTCATGCAACGCCTGTTTTGCATCGCATCTTTTATATTCTCTTTTACCTTCATGAATTCCATGGCCTGTCTGATACGGATTATATCCGGATTCTTTTGTCATTCCATTAAATTCTGAAATACCTCTCTTTTCGATTTTTTCATTTACTTTATATGTGTTCTGTTTCATCAATTTTGTCTCCTTGTTTCAAATTTTTCTACAATAAATATGTCTGAAAAAAGAAAAAATAAAAAAGCAGCCATTATGGCCACTTTTTTATTTTCCAATCGATTATAGATTGTCAATGATATAATCTGCCTGAGCGTGTATACAAAGGATGATTTGCTTTACATAATAGTCTATCATTTCCTGTGAAAGCCCTATATGTAAGACAAATTTTGTGACTTCCATTGTCTGTTGTGCTATATCGTAAGCTTCTTTTTTATTTAGTTTGACATCATCTTCTAAAGGAACCTCCCGGAGTATGCCATTCTGGATTAGCGATTCAAAATCTAAATACATATAAATAACATCAATATTGTTATCATAAGTAAACGCTAATCCAAATTCAACGGCATCATACATTTCAATTCTGCCAGACGATAAATCAACGTTGCCTTCTAAATAATTGCCTTGAAGTAACGAAGAACAGAATTCATTGGTATACATTCTCATTTTGTGTGTTGTCTCATAATATTCAGTATCAACACAGTCATAGTATCCTTCTACGCGAAAAGTTTTTAATATTAAATATCTTTTTTTGATAAGCATTTTGTCTCCACCAATTTAAAATTGTTCAGTTTAATCGAAAATCTGGATATTCAACAATTTCTTATCTGTTGAATGCAAGGACTTTCAAATCTTAGTTTCAATTCCAATCTTCCAATTTATAACCACGCATTAATAAATCATAAATTGTATCATTAAAAAATTTTTCGATAGGGATTTCTATTTTTCTTCTTTTGCTTTTTCCGCCTTCTAAGTCTCTGTTTTTAAAATGTTGTTTATTCAGTCTTACTATGGCTGTACCTTCATTATTCAAAAAATAAGAATATACAATATATTCTTGTTTACACTGTTTAGCCAACGAAACCCATCTATATTCTTTAAAGTAATCTTTTATTCTATTCATTTCCTCATTCATTGTTTTTTCTCCATTCTGCCTTCGAAATGCGAATTTTGTTACCGCTTTATATACACCAATATTCTTCTCCATCCATTGCTCGCTTCACTTCATCAATGGATAAATCGTATAAGTCGGCAACAAAATCTATTGCACTATCAATACTTTGCAATGATGCGAACTTCCGTCTATCCCTTAGACAACTGATTGCCTGTTGCAAATTCCTTTCTTTATGCAATAATTCCTGTTGTTTTGTTTTCGCATATTTTTCATAATTGCTTTTACTCATTTCTCTTCCTCCGCAAAATCCTAAGTTTAACAGAAATATGTGTATTTCAAATAATTATCATTCTCACGCATTTTATGATAATAATATCCCTCGAAGCTATCTCCCTCATATCCAACTGACCATTGCTCACAATATTCGCCATCTTCAAATTGTTTATCTCCTGTTGGTTTTGATACTATAGATATTTCTCCAATATCTACACCATCGGCATCTGTATACTTATTAAGCCAGTCAACTACTTTCTGATAGGCTTTTTGAGATTCTGTTTTTACATATTCTCTTGCATATTTTTCAATTGTTTTTGGTACTGTCATAATAAATCACCTTCCTAAATTTGTGTTACTATGCCTCCTTGCATACTGAAAACGTGTTTGAGCAGGTTTTGTACCTTCTAAATATAGATAGTTTCGGAAAGTCGAATAATAAAACCACGCTCTTATAAATCTGAATATTCTCATTACTTATTACCTCACTTGAATTCTAAGTTTAATCAACAAAATAATTCATCAATATTTGCAATCTCGACGTTTTATTGACTATCACTACTATTAAGGTACTTATAGTATTCCCCTTCTGTAATTTCGCCTGTGCGCCATTTATCTCTCATGATTCTGTCCATTTCAAATTTTGCCATCTTTTCCTGTTTCTTCATTTGATATTCATTGTCCATTATGGTAATTTCGTTCTTCCACTTATCCCATAAATGAGTAGTAAAGATTTTCCACTCCACATCCGGTAAATGTACTGTCAATTCATCCTTGCACTTGTCATCAATATTAAGCGGTGGTTTCCAGAGATTGATAAAATAAATTTCGTAAAGATTCATATCCGCTTCTGTTTGAAATTCTGCATACTCTATTTTAGTCACCAAGTTGATGGAAATGCTTCTGTGCATTGGTTTTTTGAAAAGATGACCGTGGATTCTCGATTGTAGTGGCTGCTTCGTTCTGCCGAGATAAACTAATACATCTCCGTACCAGATGCGGTACAATATAAAACCTTGTATTTTGCTCATAAATTACCTCGCTTGATTTTAAATTTAGGCAGCTAAATATCCACCTAAATTGTCCATGCTCTTCCATCTGATTCTTTCGATTACTAAAACATAGTATTCTTTATCAGGTTCAGCACTCCATTCTTTTCTTCCAGTTCTCTTTTCCAAGTGACAGTCCGCAATAAATGCAGGAACTTTATAACCATATCCATTCGTGAATCGCACCTGTGCTTCTTCATAATCTAATGGAATATCGTCAACCATGTTAAATATCTTTTTCAATCGTGTCGTGTAATATGGCTTGACATCTCTATATTCCTCTCTTTTTTCGCCTGTAAGAATCATATAGAACCATTTCTTTTTTATAGGCAATACCAACATTCCACTACCTCCGTTAAATTCTAATTATCGTATCTTTTTGAAAGATAGGTATCCTTTATTGTCAAACTCAGTAAAATAGAATGAATTCTTATATTTAATAATTCTCAGTGTAATAATCATATTTGTCTCAACATCAACATACTTTTTTGAAATAACTACCTTGCCACATACAAGAATTTCTTCCATTTCCGGTTCATTTTCAAATTCATTAAGAATATTAGTCAAATTTCCTTTGTTATTTCCCCAATAATTTGAGTTGCTTGCCTCTGGATGATTTAACCTTTCTTCACCCATTTTTCGATTTTTTTAAAATCTGGACTGTTTCTGAAACCTACTCTTGGTGTACTTCCATCAGCATTAATTTCATGTACAGCGGCAATAATGTAGCCTTCTTTTTCCTTTTCTGCTATGAAAAAGAATAACTCTAATTGCCATCCGAATGTTTTTATATTTGAATTTCTCACAAAATTCATATTATCCTTTGTAAGTATGTAGCCAGATTCTACAATTTGTTTTCAATTTTTCTCATGATCTCCCTCTACTCTCGTGTAATAAAATTTAACTCCAGTTTTCATTAGTTACGCAATAAATGTGTCAGAATAACAGAAAAATAAAAGCCCCCTTCTATGGGGACTTATATTGTGTATTCATTTACATTATAAATGAACATTGCATATAGTCTATTTAGAAACATATTATTTTATGCGCTTCCTTTGATAGCCATTCTGCACTCATCCGGTGTCCCAATTTTACGATATTCTTCAATCTCTGCTTCTAATTCTTCGATGTATTCGTCTTTATGGTCACAATTGTGACACATTTTTGTAGAGCTGTTTGCGAATACATTTTTTATGTTTGGGTTTATTTCTGATGCATGCCATAATTCCAATTCCTGAATAGCTTTTATGGCAACATCACACGCCTGTATTTCCCTTTTGCAGTTTTCGAGATTACTATAATAGTCTCCAAGACGCTCTTTTCTTACTGCGAATATCTTTGGCGTGAGCAATAATAGTTCAGCCAGTGCATTCCTTGTCTGCTCTCTTGCATTCTTAAGGCATTCCAAAGCCTCTTCATTTGTCATGTCAGCCATTCTCATTTTTCCTTTCAACAAACGTACAGCTTAGTAATCTTACAGAGACAAGCATGGAAAGAAAATCTTCAACGGACTCAAATTCAATGGTCTGAGACTCGCCTACTGCATTAAACATGAGCAATCCGTAACATAAATCTTCACCTGCTTCAATTTCAATGATATCCTTGAATGGATTATTTGGTTCGCAATCTCCATCCATGACTTCATTTGCGTAATCCTCAAGCATACTGATAAAGTTATACATAGGAATATTGTTTGAAGAAAAAGGAACAACAATTCGTCGTGTATTGCCTTCACACGCAAATAATAATTCATATTCACATACATGATATCCATTCGTACAAACAGATGTATCTACATGATTCATGGTTTCGGTCGGTCTGTTTTTGCTGCTTTCTTTGATATCATACATTACGTAATAATCCTCGACTTCTTTCGATTCGTTACTCCGCATATCATGGATTACTTTGCACTTTGCATACAGATTACATTTTTCCCTATATTCATCAAAACATTTTGTGTTGCCATTTTCATAATCTTCTTTAAAAAATGATTCATATTCTCCTGTTTCTACATCGCGCCTTCCTATGGGAATGCCATATGTATCCGGGTAGACATTGTCGTATTTTTTATTGTTCTTTTTTTCTATATAAACACCCATTAAACAAAACTCATCCCTTAAATTTTCAAGTCCTTTTCCTTTTAAATCATCAACTGCTACTGCTGTAACATTCATGTTTTATTTTTTCTCCTTCTTAGCAAAATGGTAAATCACACAATCCTTTTTTTCTTAAAATATCGCATGGATAGGTATAGTTATTATTATATTTTCTACGCATTGGATAATGATGCAATTTGCGCCAATTATTCGTATATCCTTCTGCGCACCAATGCAATTTCATAAATTTATTCACAGCATCATCCATCCAAAATATAATCATAATACTGAAGGAATGTACTGATTTTGAGCCTGCAACAGCAGGTATTTCTCGGTAACATATAATGGAAAGAATATCTATATGTGATCAGATTTACCTGCAACAGCAGGTATTTCTCAGTAACATATAATCTTTCATCTTACTTTACAATAAGTATGTCAACCTGCATCAGCAGGTATTTCTCAGTAACATATAATTATTCTCAGGAATGTCAATGTGGGCTTGTAGCCTACGACAGTAGGTATTTCTTGGTAACATATAATACATATACATAGATAATGGTAAAGATTACAGCCTACGACAGTAGGTATTTCTTGCTAACATATAATAAAATGCATTTTCTCCCAAATATTACCAATGCCTGCAACAGCAGGTGTTTCTTGGTAACATATAATTTCATCAATATCTTTTAAATGATATTCCTCGCCTGCTTCAGCAGGTATTTCTTGGTAACATATAATAGATTAACGACCAGTACAAAGGCTTTAATGCCTGCTTCAGCAGGTATTTCTTGGTAACATATAATAGGGTTGACTTATTTTCTCTCTCAAGCCTTTAATCATACTGCATTTTAATTCATATGACTTACATTTTTTTTATTAAAAATATCAAATACATTATTTTTTTGAATTCACTTTTAGTATGTCAGAATAAATATAATTTTTTGATTTCAATACAAAAAAAATACCCATAAACTTGTATGGGTACTTTTGTTAACATAAACCAAAATCTAATAAGGAAAATTGATATCCGTTTTCATAGTTATCTGCTAATAAATGGATTCCTTCATTACTATTATTTTCTTGTTCCTCTTCCTGCGAACATAAATCTTTAATCAAATAAAGACAACGTTCAAATGCACCTTTCCACCATTCATCCGAATAGCGAGCGTATCTTCTGACATCCATTATGTCCTGTTTAAAATCATAACATGATTTTTTTATTGAATCACGACTATTTCTTTCATTTTCAGCACTATGCAATGCCTGTTCAAAATTTTCAACATATCCCTTCACCGCATAATAATAAATATTGTTTCTTTTATCAGTTTTTTCATCATAGTATTTTTCATACTTATATTCGAGCATTTTACGATATTCTGGCATCTGTTTAATTTCTTTCAATCGTTTTTCTCCTAATGTAAGTAGTTCATCCTCTCTTGCAATATAATTATGTGGATATTCTTCCGGTGTGTCCAGATAATACTCTTCTGGATACAATTTCTCTGGCAGCTCATTTACTATTTTTTCTTTATACCTAATGATCGTATTTCTACATGTTTCCATTGCAGATCCTTCTGGATAGAACGGATCAACAACTTCCTGTATACCATTTTTAAGTGCATACCATTGATTAAATGCTTTGCATATGATTTCCCCATATTCTATTGATTTACATTTTATATCTTCACTGCGTTCCATATATATCTCCTTTTTTCAATCATTTCAAAACAAAACATGTCAGAAAAAAGAAAAAATGACACTGGAAATGCCAATGTCATCTTTATTCTTTATCATTTTTTGTTGTCTGTTATAATCTGTTTGAGTTCTGATTCAATTATATTTAAATCAGCGTCTTCGCTGCAAATCCATATAACAAGTGCAATGTCATGTATAGGAGCATCATTATCTATCATTTCAAACATGCGATCATACTGGCTGACACTTCCACATGTAAAATACTGTTTTTTGTTGCATAAATTATATATTGCCCAATGTTTCATATCTTTTCTCCTTGTCTAACCGTTTAAATACTCTTTATTATCTGATTTTTTATTAGATGGTAACATACCACCAACCTGTATATTGATCCACTTCTCCATTTCTTACATCTTCTCTGTTGTCAAAGCATCCGGTAAGAATATCAACCTCTCTATGATCGATCCGGTAAAGGGATTCAATGAAATCTGCAAGAACGTTTGCTTCCTCTTCAGTACGTACCATGATTTCAGAAGAATCTGTCCAGAAATCATCATATGAAGATTCATAGTCCGGTAATAATGATTTTATAATCTCAAAGAAGTTAACCGGTTCATCTTCTTTTTTCCAATCTGGATTAAATAATTTTTTGAATTTATCCGAATAATGATACAGATAATCTAACTTATGCCAGAAGCATGCATATACATACTTTCCAAGCATTTCATCTGGAATTGTGCTTATCCATTTTCCATTTTCGTCCAGTTCCATTTTATCTTCGAAGCACATATCCATATCTTTATCATTGATAAAAATTTTTATATTTCCCTGTGTTGCACTTGATTTTACACGTCTTGCTTCTATAGTCCATTTTCCATTTGTTTCTGGAATTTTTTTACGTATAGCATTTATAACATCTTCCGGAAACTTAAACGTCCTGTCGCACCATTCAATTTCTTTTCTGGATTCATTAATCACTGCTACTTCTTTATCTCCCCAATACCAATGGACTCCATCAGCATGAGAAAAACCTTTTATTTCTTTTCCATTTATTGTCTGCATAATTGTCTATTCCTTTCTTACTCCATAATTCAATCATTTCGTATAAATTATGTCAGAAAAATGTAAATATCATATTGTACATAGAAAAAAGAACAGCATTAATTTATGCTGCTCTTCCATTTTTAAATTGAATCAAATAAATTCATTTGTTCATATTCAACTTGATATGTATTTTGTTTTATATCATTATATTCTTTTTTTTCAGTGTAAAAATTTTTCTTCTTTTCAGGTAAAATTTTATATGCTTGTTCCAAAATTTCCGTCTTATATGGAATTGCCGGTTCTTTATCTCTATCCATATAATCATTCTTTACAAGATTATCGCATTTTTTATACTCATTCTTTCCTTGGATAAAAAATTGTTTACCATAAATAAAACTATTAGAAACCATATAATTGAATGTCTGTTTTACGTCATCAAGAAAACTGTTAATATCTGTAAGAAGTTTTAGTTCTGATGCCATATAATTAAACGAAGGATCACTAAGACTGCTTTCCAACAATTTCATTCGTGTCACTACCCCTTTGATAGCATACTCAGCCTGTCCATCACATGTCATAAAGCGGTCTTCACTACAATGCTCTATATAATATTCCTTAATTGTTTTATATGGAAGATAATCCGATACTGTTTCATATATGTACCTTACTATTTTCCTATAATATTCATTTCTTATTCTGATTTCATCTTCAGACAAGCTGTTTATTTTTGAAGTAATATTTTTACTTGATTTTATCTTTGTTTTTAAATTACTCATTTTCTATATAATAAGACCGTTAACATATTCTTTAATTAATATCGTCCATAAGCCGGATGATTTCTTCATCTGTTGTTTGGGCTACTTTTTCAACTGCTTCCATGTAATCGTCAAATTCCATAGTCTCTGGATCAGCAATTTTTTCGAGATATTCTAATTGCAATTTTGAAAAGTCCTTAATTGTAATCACAAACTTGTAAAAGCTTTCCAGACTTTCTTCATTCATTTTTTCAATGCTATCAATAATTTTCTTTTTCATTTCTTCTGTTGAAAGATTTGCTGTTTTATTTTGGTTCATTTTCATTTTTCTTTCCTTCCTTTTCCATAGTTTTTTCTTTATCTTTTCTTATTGCATTATTAATACTCTTGGACTTATCTGTCTCTTCAGTATTTGGCATAAATAAAAATAATAAAAAAAAGACAAATACTATTATACTTACATTTATATAAAGCAATTTATATCCTCCCAAATCCTGCTTTATGTCTGTAATCATCATATTAAACCATTTTTTTTGGGTAAAATCAACATGCATACCTCCCTTCCAAAAGTTTATAATATAATTTTTTTCAATAACATTTATTTGCAATTCAACTGCATGAATTTTACAAAACTATTTGCCCTTGCATCTGTGAGTGAATGGTACCCATGCTCTCGTCTCCAGTCCGCAAGTGTTACCTGCCAGTTGTCCGGTAATTCTGCGGTATATGCAAGTAGCATTTCTTTTTCTTTTTCTTCACGCTGCAACACATATGACAACGCTACGTTTAGGTATTTGATTGCCTTTGCGTAGTCTACATAATGTCCGCCAATTTTCCAGTCTCCAAGCTTACGATTTGTGATCGCATATCTGATCCTCACGGAATCAAGATATGTGAGGTTTAAAAGCTCATTTTCAAACACTTCGAGATTTGCCCGTGCCATTTTTTTCGCCGAATCGTATGATCCTGCGCAATAGGCTTTTTCTTCCGAAATATAAATATGCCGGTCTGATTCTATATGCTCCGCTTTATACACATATTGCTTGTAGTACTTTTCTTCCTTTGAAAAACACGATTTCGTACTACTTATTACACCATCATTACGGTAATAATGCTGAAGCCAGCACGCCCACTCCTTCACGGACTCCTCAGTTAACTTGTCATTTACGTTTGGATAAAACGCAGGATAAAATCTTCCACGTTCAAATACTTCCGTTTCTTTGATAAGTTCTGGCGGTCCTGCCAATTCCATATAGTGGTACTTATAATCCCACGATCTGGTTAGTCCATCCTCTGATACTTTTTCATCTACTTTTTCCTTCCGGCAGGAATATGGATACTGCAGATAGTAAATATTATAGACTTCATCCTTTTCGATCAGATTGATCGGATATACGGTACAGTCTGCAATGCTGACATCATGTGTCCTGTTTTTATTCCCACGTCCTCTGTCGTTGCAGTAGCTCTGATTTTTTGTGCTGTTAGGTCCATAATCATTTGCATCGTCTCTTGTAATCCTCTGTACGGTAAGCACTCTGTCTCCCTTTTTCAAATCCCCAAAGGTTGCTTTTACAATATCCATCCATGTTCCATATGTGTTATCCTCGATCCAGCCGTCCGCCATGGAAAATACAATGTATGGGTTTTGTTTCATTACCTGTACCTTTTCAGGAAGTCTTAAGATTTTTCCATCATTGATCAGCCCCTGCAGGATGGAGAAGATGAAAAATCTTGAAATCTTTTCATCACGTGTAGTCGAAATGGCATATTCAGTTTCCTGTGATACAGATTCCTGCTTTGGAGCAAAAAACACATTGTCGTCACGTATATTTATTTTTTCTTCATCCGTCCATCCAATGTAGAGGTTTTCTCCGTCACGTATCAATATCCCGATCGTTGATCCGTGATATTTTTCATACTTGTCCAGCATATTTGCCACAAAATCGCTTGCGCTGTAAAAGATTCCGCTCTTGCTGACCTTTACAAACGTAACCGCCTTATCGCCCGGACAGAATAAGTCACGGATGTCTGCCCTGTTTTTTAATAATTCTTCAAAGTATCTGCAGTCTTCACCATCAAAATTATATAAAGCCATGATCTTTCCCATTTCTTCATCCAGATAGCGTAACTTCTGATATACTACTACCGGATTGGCTGCATCTGCATTTCTGCCATCTGTAAGTTTTGTAAAATTCACGACTTCCCCTGTGATACACCGGATAGCATATATTTCCGTTTCCAGCATATAAAGCTGGTTGTTAAGGTCACGTACCTTTTCTTCCAGTTCTGCTTTTTTCTTTTCGATGAGTTCATTCTGTTTGCGGTACTCTTCTTCAAGTTTGCGTTTAAACTCTTCAATCCTTTGTTCCTGCTCCTTCTTTATTGCATCAAGCTCCTGTTTTTTATTTAATATCTCCTGCTCTCTGGATCGGATCTTTTCCTGCACGTCGGACACAGACACCTCACCAAGGTTTGTTAACAGATTCTGGCTTTCTCCACTTAATGCATTGAGTGCTGCCACATTTGCATCATCATAATTCTTATACAGTTCGATAGTTACAAATCTGTATGGCAAGAGCCATTCATCTTTCAACGACCGTAGTATGACAAAACGATTCTTATCATCCAGATACACAAGATCAAACCACTGACCGGTTGTTTTGTAGTATTCGGCTTTATCAATCAAGTCCCTTAAGCTATAATGATCTGCGCAATTGTCCAGTGCTTTATTAAGCCCTGGTATTATTGACTGCAGTTTATAAAAACCGATCTGTTCGTGTTGCTCCCAGTTTTCCGCGCGTTCTTCCGACCAGTTCTCACGTTTAAACTCTTTTGCAGCTCCGGAACTGTACCACTGTTTTATATCCTCATTGTCTTTGATCCATGCTTTTCCGATTACATTCAATCTGTTCGCTTCCATACATATGTTCCTTTCTGTTTGGCGTTATTATCGCTTATCATATTTAACAAAATGGTAGGCTACACAATCCTTTGCTCTGCAAAAGCGCACATGGATGTGTATAATGCCATTTTCTATTACATCTATACTTTTTCCGCATTGGATAATGATGTAAACGTCTCCAATTGTTGGTATATCCTTCTGCACACCAATATGTAGGATGAAATTTTTTCATAAAACTCTCCTTTACTATTAGCACTGGTATCTTTTCTGCCTTTTATATTATTAGCTACTGTTAATATGTTTTTACCACGATAGTCCTCCACCTTAATTTCTATTAGCATAAATGACAAATGACATACCCATTGTCGTAAATGTCGTCAATGATATACGGACTGAATTTTACATATCTAAATGCATGTCCTTTCATATATGGCGAATAATGGCTGCTTGCGTCTATGCCATATACTTCCATTCCTTTTACTGGCGGTTCAAGAAACCATAACATAGTAGAAGCAGTCGTCCCATTTTTTCCATGACATTCATATAACAAGTGCATCTTTGGCGTAATATCCTTATTTGGATACATGCATAACCGTCTCACTTTTTTCATCTGCTACTCCTTTTTGCTGTTTGGCAATTCTTTTAACGGACACCATTGAGGTTTTATTTTAAAATATTCATCATCCGTTAAATCTTTTAAAGTGACATGGCATATTGTTTTCCCTATAGTGACATCATTTCTCAATACACAGTCGCAACATCTTGTAGGTAAATAATCCAATAGTAATATTCCTTTTGCCATCTCATGTTACCTTTCTGTATTTTTTATAAAATTTACTCTCTTTTTATCCTATCTGGAAGTTTCTAAATTTTCAAATAGTCACAATCGCCAGAACAGTACTGTTCTCCAATCGGACACATATTTATATTAAGTGGGTTTCGCTCTGCATCATCTGCACAGCATTTAGCCGTTTCCGGCAATATGTCAATTTCGACTCCATCTCTGTATATTTCCATTCTATTTACCTCTCTTAAATGCGAATTTAATCTGCTTCTATATCTGCATCCGTCAATCCATCATTTCTTTCAATTTCCTTGACCTGTTTATCCGTCAATCCAAACACAAGAATTAAAACATAGCTCATTTCAAGTAATGCTCCGTGATTATCAGTGTTAATTTCATTTTCTTTTACCTTTTTATACATTCTTGCATATCTAATCTGATATGCAATTCTCATTTTTTTCCATTCTTCCTGTACAGTGTTCATGTTTACTCCTCCCTAATTCTGTCTAATGTTCCATCATTCATACTATTAACACGCTCTAATTTGAATACTGCCTTGCCTTGTATCTGTCGTAACTGCTTCTTCAATTCTTTCCAATAAGTCTTTTCAATTCTGCAAATAAAGCTCCACTTAATTCATCCCATCCATTCTTCACGTTACCGATACCTCCGTCATTCACATTTTTTCTTTCGCTTTTTCGCCTGGCGTAGCATTTCTGCGATATCTTTCAGGCGCACACTGCCTATACATGATCTCTTTTCCAATTCGTTTTCTACCGTCATGACGTCTGTATAAATTTTATTGTTTTCCTTCACTTTATCCTCATACAACCGTTCATATCTCTGCGCTGTTTTCTTCGCTTTGTTCAGATTGTCCAGATTATTTGCATCTTTATATTTGATGATCTTATAATTCATGGAACGGATCATACTCTGTGTCAACATAAGCTGCTCCTTTTCCGGCAGATTCTTTTTTATTGGCTTTATCTTGGTATAAAATCTGATCACTTTTTTTGAATTTCTTTTTTTGTAATTAATCCGTTCATTGAAATCAAAAATATCTAAAATTTCTGTATCCATTTTATCCTGTATATACTCGTATGATTCATACCCAACCATAAGCCCTACGCCATCCGGAAGATAATCATTCCAAGACTCGCCCTGTGAAACAATCTTTTCATATAATGAATCTGTCACAACCAGATAATTGTAATTTCCATACCAGCTTTTCTTCGCATGGCTTTTTAAATCCTGCTTTGTGACTTTCAGTTCGTAACACCTGATGGTTCCCTTCGAATCCATCAGGATATAATCACAGATTTCATTTCCATGACCATTTCCATAAAACCCGATCGTAATTTCCTCGCATCCGTACCATCTTTTTTCTCTTGCAAGGTTTTCCAACCCCTGTTCTAAATCAATTGTCTCAATTCTTTTCATAATAAATCCTTAATTTTATATACACCCATGCCTTAAAACTATTTAATTTTATTATGTCACAGGTTTGTATTAGTAGACCTTCTGGGACTCGAACCCAGGACCGACCGGTTATGAGCCGGTTGCTCTAACCATCTGAGCTAAAGGTCCTTGCCATCATTATGATATAAGTATGTCAGATTAAATTTCCTTTTTTATTCTCTGTACAACAAAAAGAATCGTCATTATAACGATTCTTTTTCATTTTAACTATTTTGTTTTTTTTCCCATTTTTTTAAGATTTCATTTAATGGGATATACAATGTCTCATATGTATTACATCTTGGCAGCATATTACTTAAAATATTCTCAGCTGCATCCAATATTGCTTGTCTTGTATGCTGATTTTTTACGGATATGCCATTGTAAGCTTGGAGTGCTCCAAATGCAGCTGCGTAAATCGCTTTATGTTCACACTCTTCTGCCGGCCGTTTTTCATCCCTGTCAATTACAAGCTTTTCTACGTATCCCTTGCTGATTTTTAATGCCAATACTTTCATTTCCATTTCTGTTTTCATAAATATTCTCCCATAATTTAACCATGAAATTTTTGAAAAATCCTGCACATCTTCTCTTCCAGTTTTTTCTGCCATTCCATATCCTCAAAGTCTATTTCATAATGTTCATATCTTGATGAATCTGTCATAAAATATTTTCCATCGTGTGTTTCTTCTGACATATAAATTGCAGAGTAATTACATCCATTGTCCATGCAGAAATTATATTCAACGCCTTTTGAGCCACACCTGATATATGCAGCATCCCATTCATCGCATGTGGTCATATCCTTATAGTCGTTTGCTGTTATATTACATTTAAATAAATAATCCGGATTTTTCTTTAATTGCTCGATTGTCTCCATTCATTTGACCTCCATTATTCAGAATTTTCACTTGAATTATGTCAGAAAAACCAAAAAATAAAGGGACATTTCACAAATATAGTTTGAAAAATGTGGAATAAAAGTTCCGTAAAAATAGTCCAGCAACAATGGTACAATCATTTTATAAAAAAAGAAAAGGAGCTTTACTATGCAAAATAATATCAATACTAATGCAAACATTCCAAATTTTTCAGACGTTATCTATTCACCTTACATTGAAAAGTATCTACCAGTCATAAAATCTATTGTGGAACAATGTTTCCATGATGAAAAGCATTTCACCGCGAAAATAGATTATGATGACCATAGTTATTTATTATTTCATGCCTTATGTGAAAAATTTCCAAATGAATACATGGTAAAAAATCATGACGGAACTTCTGTTTCTTTTCATATATTTGACCAGTTAAAGTTTACTGAAGATGAAACCGGCCGTCATTGTATTATTGCTATTAATCCTGTATTTGCTTCATTAGGAAAAGATTCTGTCATTGAATATTTTAAGCACTGTTTATATCAATTACCAGATATGATATCAACTTCAGATAGTTCTTTTCCATTATAGTAAACCATCGATCTCTGTTATCACTTTCAGAATGCCATCTATTCAAAGAAAAGCGGCAACGAACAATTACTATTCGCTGCCGCTTTTTTCATTTTCCTGTCCTTACATATTTTTCAATATTAGAAATAACAGTCCGATAAGAATATTTATCAAAAATAGTTGCAGATGATTCTCTTTTATTTTCTGATAAACGATATAGTAAATTTAGTTTATTGGACTGAAATTTGCACCTTTTTAACTTCATACTTTTGACTTCAAATATTTCATGTCCAATATGGTCTTGTGTCAGTTCACCTGAAAACTCTGTAATTTCATAATCGATTCGTTTCACTGACTGTGGAATATCCAATATCCACATTTCTCCTGTTGCTATTGCATCTGGCACATAATGTGCAACTTTCTCATTATCCATAATATGATCGCTTTCAAGATAATAAACATGAATAATGGCAGGTAACCCTGTCTTTTTCATAAAGTCTACTACTTGGCCAAACTGAGGAAGCGCTTTACATGCCTGACGTATCGATGGTGCAACACATATTCTTGCAATGCTCTTATCTTCCCCTGGTGCTCTCTGTTTGGGCACTCTTGGGACAAATTTCCCTACATGATCAAATGTCACATGAACATATTTCATCTTACTCTTTATATTTTTTTCTGCTCGCATTTTGTAAATTTCTCCACACTTCAAATTTATAAACTGATTATGTCAGACTTTTTATAATATAATTTAATCTTGCTTTTAAAGAATCAGTCTCATATAATAAGATTATCATACGATTTAGTCAGGAGCTTCCATAATGGAAAATACACAGTGTAATCAAAGCCAAAAAAAACAAAATAAAAAACATCCATCAAAAGCAATGGCACTATTTCGTGTACTTCGCAGACAGCGTAAGATACCGATTGAAAATCTCGTTGAGTTTATGGAAAAACATAATTATCATATTTCAAAAAAAGCAATTTATGGCTGGGAATGTGGATCTTCTAATCCTGATCTGCAGGCTTTTTTTCTAATGTGCCAATTCTACGGCATAGACAATGTCAGTCTTTTTTTTGATGCTGGCAATAGCATTCCGCAGAAAAATACTGAATTTAGTGGACCGTTATATTTATCCGATCATGAAACAGAAATTCTTAAACAATATCGGAATTCTCCTATTTATCAACCTGCAGTAGATAAGTTACTCGGCATAAAAAACAATTTTTAAATAATAAAAAGGTATTGGATTTTCCAATACCTTTTACCATTTACCAATTTAAGGGTTACAGTTACCACATGGATCATATCCCTGATTAATCAGCTCTTCTCTTGATCCTGTAAATTCTGAATAATTTTCGGCTTTAATCCTTTTCACACTTGAACATCCTGGATAATGGAATTTGTGTGTATTTGTATTTAAAATGTATGTTGCATCAGTTGCCTGTGGTGTCTGTTCTACTGTTTCCGGTTGTTCTGCCGTTGCAGCTTGATCAGTCTGTGATTGTTGTGATGCCATATCCGTCTTGGATTCTGCCATATTTCCAGATTTTTTTTCGTCACTTACACTGTTATTTGTGCTAGAATTTTTCGTTTCGTCACTGGATTGTTTTGCTATTGTTCCGTCTGCCACGCTATCACCTGTCATATAATCAATAGTAACACCCGGCTGCACATTATATGCAAATACGCAAAAAAGGATTCCTTCTCCTCTGTCTTCTACAGATTTTCCTTCCATTAATACCCCGGTTGCCAGAAGATTATCTCCATCAAATATAGGAGTTACCCTGTACATAACATGGTTATTTGTCTCTTTCACATAGTCTGCCACCATATTCTCAAATGGCAGCATTCCTTCAATATTTAAATATCTCGTACCTGTTATAAGATTTTTAGTATTGGCATTTTCACCTGTTAATTGATATCCGATCAGATGACAGCGGTTATACAGATATTTTCCATCTACAAAATCATATTTTACAGTATGCCATCCTGTTGGTTTCACAGAGCCTATTTTCCCACGTTCCGCTGTGGGCATTATATCTTGTCCTACACTCGCTACACATACTGTACATCTTCCCAATGTGTCCAGATTGCCATAATTTTCATACGAAGCATTACTCATCTCGTTGTCTGAGAAAAAAGGTATATTGTTATTTATTGATACATATGCCTTTCCAGTATATTCAGGTATAGAGCTCCGATCAAACGATCCCATAGTGGATGCATCAGATACATCTGATCCAGAAAAATCATCTTTCCCATTCGATTGGATATCATTCTTGGTAGATTTGTTTTCTTCTTCAACCAGATTTTCTTTAGATGTATCAAGATACTTTTCTTCTACAGTTTCAGTGTCCATTATCATTTCTGATAATTCTTCGGTTGTTTCTGTTTCAAATTCAGTTGATGCTTCTAATGAATCTGGAACTGAAGCTGTTTCATTATGCGGGGCCAGTCCAATACCTATAAAGAACAGCAATGTAAATATTGCATATTTCATCCAGCTCTTATAATTAGGTATTTTATGGAACAGTCCATCAATAAATGACGTCATATTTTTTAATGGTATGAGTGCAGCACCTAGTAAAAATAATAATATAGCACCAATTGACGGCATCGCTCCTACTCCGCAAAGAAAGCATAACCCCACTAATAGCCATTTTATAATATTTTTCCCTTTATTCACTTTTTATCGTTGCATGAAAATCATGCTCCTCCTTCCTGTCCTTTTTAAGTTCATTATAATGCATTGCAGATCAGGCAACAAGATAATGTCATCTTATATAATATAAAATATTTAGTTAAAAAGTTTATTATTTTATTCTGATAATGTATAATATGTATAAATACATTTGATCCTGCAGATTTAGTTTATCAAAATAATGGGAAAATTATAAACAATGGATAATAAGCCAACAATAATTAAAGTCAGGCGTGGTTTAGGAAATTTTCCTTATTCCGCCTGTACAAAAAATGGTCATTTTATTGGAAATTTTAATAAACTTTCTGAAATCAGAAAGTACTGGTCATGGGAAATTAAGCATGGACATATTGTTTTACAACGTGAACTTGATAAATACCCGGATGAATAATTGAAATAAGATATGTCTGTTAGAGACCGTTTCAAGTTTTGTGTAAACGTTAAAAACTGATATAAGATTTGTGAATA